>JABLTO010117871.1_pt1 | contig 282399 bp, 227 predicted proteins | sample 7160091 | NCBI WGS metagenome assembly JABLTO01 (sample SAMN14651225, study PRJNA627086) | human gut metagenome | isolation source: feces | host: Homo sapiens | reverse complement strand
TGAAGGTTATGTCCTTCACCTGGGATGTAGCTTGTTACTTCGATACCATTAGAAAGACGAACTCTGGCAATCTTTCTAAGAGCTGAGTTAGGCTTCTTAGGTGTAGCTGTCTTAACTGCTGTACAAACACCACGCTTCTGTGGAGAAGCTGTATCATTCATCTTCTTGTTAAGTGAGTTGTAACTCTTTAACAATGCTGGTGCAGTAGACTTCTTAACTGCTGTCTGACGTCCTTTTCTTACTAACTGGTTAAATGTAGGCATTCTGTTTTCACCTCCTGTTATTAGAATTATGTGTTAATCACATATTTATTTTACGCATAGGCATATTACAACCTATAAACGTACTGTTCCATTATATGAGAGCATTTTCCAAAAGTCAACACCTTTTTTTGATTACTTTTTAAAAAAGCCTTCTTCACACTTTCGCCTGTATAACGGTGTGGAGAAGACTTTTTGTACACTCTGATATTAATTTTATTTTAAGCCTGTTTTAAGTTCATCATTATCTCAACCTTAAACAAATCGCCATCTAAATAAATATTCATCTGACCATTTTGTTTTTCGACGATGGATTTTGCAATTGACAATCCAAGACCACTGCCTTCAGTAGTTCTTGACTTATCGCCTCTTACAAATCTTTCCGTTAATTCCTTGGCATTAAAGTTTAACGGAGATGCTGAAATGTTTCTTATAAATATAACAACCTTGTCATTTTGTCTTGTTATATTCACATAAACTCTTGTGTTGTCCATTGCATATTTATAAATATTTCCGTATAAATTTTCAAACACTCTCCATGTTTTTCTTCCGTCTGCCATTACATATAACGGTTCTTCCTGTATTGTTTTCATTACAGTAAGGTGTTTTTCTTCGAATTTTTCTTCATACTCTCCAAGACTTTGGTTCACTAATTGAACTATGTCTATCTGCTGCATTTCAAAATTAATTGCCCCTGCATTTAACTTAGATGCCTCCACCAAATCTTCTGTAAGATTTTTAAGCCTTATGGATTTTCTGTCAATTACCTCCAAATATTTTTCTGCATTATCACTTTTAAGTCCTTCTGTTTTTAACACCCCTACATAATTAATAATAGAAGTAAGTGGTGTTTTCAGGTCGTGGGAAACATTAGTAATAAGTTCAGTTTTAGTTCTCTCATTTTTAACACTTTCTGCCACAGCCTTGCTCAATCCGTCGCCAATATCATTTATTGATTCTTTCAAACTTCTGTTTAATTTGAATTTATACTCATCTTCAATCTTATAATCCAAATTACCTTCTGATATTTTCTTTGTTCCTTCTGTAATTGAATCATATTCTTTAAAGAAAATAAGTACAAATGCACAAACTACAACTATTAAAATTATTATCATTAAAGTTGGAACAAACAATGTATATTCATTATAAGCTCCCAATATCGCCATACTGCACCAGATAAAACTGGCTATTCCAAAAGCAATAACAAGAATTGATGTTTTTACATTTAACAGTAAATATTTAATTATTTTTTTGATTCCATAAAAAATCTTTCCTATTAAAGTTGTCTTCCAAAATGTTTTGCATTTTATTCTTCTGACAAAACTTTCACTTAACAAAACTGTTAATTCCACAGCAACAAGTGATGCTATGCCTGTGCCTACCAGAAGAATCTTGAACAAAGTTTTCTCCTCATACTTCCAATTGTAATATACATTCTGTGACAACGGAATAATTGCAATGAAGCAAGCAATAAATGCCACAAACACTTCTACATCCCACCACAATTTATCTGACTTGTTTAATAAAGGCTTATCACCTTTCTCCTTATGGCCCGCCTGAACCATTAGTAACAAATATAATACAAATGCCACCAAAACATATATGCCACACATTAATACAATTACTGATAAACTTTTCTTAGTACCTGAAAGATTAGATGGTGCCTTTTCATAATTAGCATGCAATTTATTTAAATATCCACTATCTGTCTTATCTACAGCAAAAGAACATTCAATAAGAGCTTTTGGAAAATCTTTTACATCATCATAATAATTTACCCATAATTCTTCCGCTCTATCACTTAAATATATTGACGTTTCATATCCTCCCTGGCCACTGGCATTTTCAAACATATCTTCAATATACATATTAAAATTTTCCATTATGCCTTTATTTTCCAGTGGATTTATTGCCCCATTTTCAATAATACAATAATCTCTATATTTATTGTTATCGGACAAATTATTACTTGTAGTGATTTTATGTGAATTTTCACCGTCAGTATACATTATCTCATAATTCAGTCCATCTCTTGCTGAATTAATTTCAGGAATATTAGATTTATCATAAATCATACTTTTTACAGCATCAAAATCTTGTATATCTTCATATTCAGCTATATATTTCACTGCTTTCTTATAATATTTATATTGATTATTCTGCTCATCTGTCATAAAAATTTCATCATCATTTTTCGTGCTTTCTAAATCATATAGCTTATTATAGAACTCATTTTTTTTATCTTCATTTTTATAAAGTTTTTTTATGTCTTTTGCTGTTAAATTTCCATACTCACTACTTTCAACAAGAACTTTTTTATTATCAGAAAAATTCTTTATATACAAATATTGTGCTACAATATCCTGCAACGAATCAGTTACAAGTGTCTCATACTGGTCCTGGTATTCCCACCTATACTCATTTTTAGCTTTTACATTAGCATATTTAGTCCAACCATAGGCTGCTGTTCCAAAGCAGGCTGCTGCAAGCACTAATATTAAAGTATGTAAAAATATTCTTTGCTTTTTCATATCTCATTTCCTTTCTACTGCTTCTCGATTTTGTATCCAACTCCCCACACTACTTTTAAGTATCTTGGTTCTTTTGGATTAATTTCGATTTTTTCTCGGATATGTCTAATATGTACAGCCACTGTATTGTCTGCCGCAACAGCTTCCTCATTCCAAACAGCCTCATAAATCTGGTCGATTGTAAAAACTCTTCCCGGGTTCTTAACTAAGAAAAGTAAAATATTATACTCAAAAGGTGTAAGTTTCACTATTTCTCCGTCAACTTTTACTTCTTTACACTCGTCGTCGATTTCAAGACCGCCTACGCTATAAACATTACTTTTAGACTCTGCAATTGTGCCAAGTCTTGTGTAACGTCTAATCTGAGACTTAACTCTTGCAATTAATTCCAATGGATTAAATGGCTTTGTGATATAATCATCCGCTCCCACATCAAGTCCTATAATCTTGTCTGAATCTTCTGATTTTGCTGACAAAATAATAATTGGAATAATGCTTTTTTCTCTTATTTTCAAAGTAGCTCTTATACCGTCAAGTCTTGGCATCATAACATCAATAAGAAGTAACTGAATATCTTCCTTCTTCAAAATTTCCATTGCTTCCATTCCGTCATAAGCCTTAATAATGTTATAACCTTCCTTTGACAAATAAATATCAATAGCCTCCACTATATCTTTGTCATCATCACAAACTAAAATATTGTACATATTACCCTCCATCTAAATATGACACTGCGTTTTTCACACATCTTCATCATATGCCTATATATTAATGTTAAAATTTTAAAAACAACTTACAACAATTGTTAAGAAATTCTTAATATGCGTATTTAGAAAACGGCTGACAGGTGGCAAAGTTTTTTACTTGAACAGCTTGATTCAGTTGTATAGAAAAAAATAGGGATTTTTTTAGATAATAATTGATTCACAAAATCAATTATTAAGATGCACTGAGCAGAGAATTTATCAAAAATTCTCTGTGAATTGCATCGGTTCTAAAATAAATAGACCTATTTTTTCTATCAACAAATGTTCAAGATGTGAAGTAAAAGACTGCCACCTGTCAGCCGTTTTCTTATAATTCGCAGTTATTTACAGTTCTTGGGAATGGGATTACATCACGAATATTTCCCATACCTGTTAAATACATTATCATTCTTTCAAATCCTAATCCAAAACCGGCATGTCTTGCTGTTCCATATTTTCTAAGGTCAAGATAGAACTGGTAGTCTTTTTCGTTAAGTCCTAATTCTTCCATTCTCTTAGTTAATACTTCATAATTTTCTTCTCTCTGACTTCCACCTATGATTTCACCAATACCCGGAACTAAACAGTCCATTGCAGCAACTGTTTTTCCATCTTTGTTTAGCTTCATATAGAATGCTTTTATTTCCTTTGGATAATCTGTTACAAATACAGGGCGTTTAAAAATCTGCTCTGTAAGGTAACGTTCATGTTCTGTCTGAAGATCTACACCCCAGCTTACTTTGTATTCAAACTTATCATTGTGTTCTTCCAATAATTTAATTGCCTCTGTATAAGTAACACGACCAAACTCTGAATTCATTACGTGATTTAATCTATCTAATAATCCTTTGTCAACAAAGCTGTTAAAGAAATTCATTTCTTCCGATGCGTTTTCCAAAACATACTTTATTACGTATTTTATCATTGCTTCTGCAAGTTCCATGTCATCTGCAAGGTCTGCAAAAGCTATTTCAGGTTCAATCATCCAAAATTCTGCTGCGTGTCTTGTTGTGTTAGAATTTTCGGCTCTGAATGTTGGCCCAAATGTATAAATCTTCTTAAATGCCATTGCATAAGTTTCGCCATTTAACTGACCTGAAACTGTTAAGTTAGTTGGTTTTCCAAAGAAGTCTTCTGTATAATCTACTTTTCCTTCTTCTGTTTTTGGCACATTATTTAAGTCCATTGTTGTAACCTGAAACATTTCTCCTGCGCCTTCACAGTCGCTTCCTGTTATAAGTGGTGTGTGCACATAAACAAATCCCTGCTCCTGGAAAAATCTGTGAATTGCGTAAGCACAAAGTGAGCGCACTCTGAAAACTGCCTGGAATGTATTTGTTCTAGGTCTTAAATGTGAAATAGTTCTAAGGTATTCAAAGCTGTGTCGCTTCTTCTGTAATGGATAATCCGGTGTACTTTCACCTTCCACATATACTTCATCTGCCTGAATTTCAAAAGGCTGCTTAGCATTAGGAGTTGCCACAAGCTTACCCTTTACTATTAATGCAGCACCAATATTTGTCTTAGAAACTTCGCTAAAGTTATCAAGCTTATCGCTGTAAACAACCTGTAATGGTTTAAAGCAAGTCCCATCATTTAAGACAATAAATCCAAAAGTCTTTAAATCTCTAATGCTACGAACCCAGCCGCCAACCTCGATTTCTTTTTCTATAAAATTTTCTTTGTTTTCATACAAATCCTTAATCTCAATTAAATTCATTATATAGCCTCCAACTTTATCCCTTGTAAAAGTAGTACGCTATTAAGTATATCTATTTTTCTAATTATTATCAAGAAAAAAGAATTTTTCTGTTGCCGAAAATTCACCAGAAAACGGCTTACAGGCGACAGTCTTTTACTTCACAGTTTGAATATTTATTGATGAAAAAAAGAGGTTTATTTATTTTAGAACCGATGCAATTCACAGAGAATTTTTGATAAATTCTCTGTTCAGTGCATCTTAATAATTGATTTTGTGAATCAATTATTATCTAAAACATATCCCTCTTTTTTTCATATAAATATAGTCAAGCTGCTCAAATAAAAAAACTTGTCGCCTGTCAGCCGTTTTCTACTTTTTTTCTTTCTCAATTACCTTTTGGTATCTTTCTACTTCCTTAGCTATTACACCACTCATTGCAAGCAAGCAGATTAGATTTGGTATTGCCATAAGTGCATTTGCTATGTCCGAGAAGTTCCAAACAAGTTGTAATGACTGGGTTGCTCCTACATAAACAACCAGCGAAAACACGACTCTGTATACCATATTGTATTTGTGTGTTTTAAATATGTATTCGAAGGCTTTCTCACCGTGATATTCCCAGCCAAGTATGGTTGAAAAGGCAAATAAAGTAATTCCTATTGTAACAAGCCATGCACCAAAGCCACCAAAGTTCTTGTTTATTTTCTTAAATGCCGATGAAAAAGCTTCTATTGTTAATGCAGAACCCTGAACTAATTCTTTGTATGTATATTTTCCGTTTTTGTCGAAAACATATTCATTTCCTGCAGAATCGCACCAAGTTCCTTCTATATGATTGTTTGTGTTTTCTCCTTTATAACTTAACTGTAGTTCTGTTGTTTCGTTTTTTGAGTTATTACTTATCAGTGTTAATGAATTACAATCTATTTTTTTAATCAGGTAATCTCCATCTGCCACCTTTCCATCTGAAACTGTCTGAGCTACAATTGCCACATTGTCTCCTATTCTGTTATATATTCCCGTTACGCTATCACTTGTTATTCCCAGAACACCTGATGATGCAATACAAAGTCCTGTAATTGTACAAACAACAATTGTATCCCAAAATGTACCTGTCATATTAATATACCCTTGTCTTACAGGATCATCTGTAGTAGCTGCTGCAGCTGTAATTGCTGCTGAACCCATTCCTGCTTCATTAGAAAAAACACCTCTTGCAACACCATAACGCATAGCATTCATAAGTGATGCTGTTATTGCACCACAAAGTCCGCCACCTACTGCATTAAAGTTAACTGCCATTTTAAAAATCATTGCAAGTCCTGATGGAACATTTTTAATATTTATCAAAATAACAATCAATCCTGCTATCACATAAAAAATTGCCATTACAGGTACTACTATTGATGAAACTTTTGAAATACTCTTAATACCACCAACAATAATAATTAAGGATAAAACAGTAAGCACCACTCCAACAATTGCTGACGGTGCACCAAATGTATTATTTAAAGCTTCTGAAATTGAATTTGCCTGTGTCATATTTCCTATTCCAAAAGAAGCTATAACTGCAAAAATTGCAAAAAGCATACCAAGTACTGCTCCAACTTTCTTGTTTTTGAAACCTTTTTTCATTGTGTACATTGGGCCACCTGACATTTCACCTTTTTCATTAACTTCTCTGTACTTGATAGCCAACATACATTCACTAAACTTAGAAGTCAAGCCAAAACAGGCTGAAATCCACATCCAAACCAAAGCTCCCGGTCCACCTGCTACCATGGCTGTGGCAACACCTACAATATTTCCGGTACCAATTGTAGCTGCCAAAGCTGTTGTCAAAGCTGAAAACGGTGACACATCTCCCTCTCCACGACTTTTGGTTCTTGCTTCTTTACTTAATGTACTTTTTAGTGCATATCCCAAGTTTCTCCAAGGTCTGAACTTTAATCTTATAGTGAGAAAAATACCTGTTCCCACCAAAAGGATCAACATTACAGGTCCCCAAACAAAATCATCCATCTTTGATACAATTTCTGCCAAACTCATAAACCTACCTCTCTTCCTTTTTATTATATTCGCGTCTGCAACAATTTTTCTGCATATAATGATTTAAGTTTCAAAAGCCCAAATCCTGACTCTACTGATTGTAACCTGCTTCGCACTCCAACAATCCTGCCCTGCAACGCAAAAACGGAGGCAACATTTCTGTTACCTCCGTTGGTATTATGTTAATATTAAATTACATCAATGACTATGTCAAGTTTTTATTATTTTAAATCCAAATTATTTAGAAGATTTTCTATAACTTTCTTTCCACCTTTTGATTTTTTTGTTACAACAACAATCAATCCAATCAATAATACTGTTACTATACCACAAAGTATCATATTATCCATCTGATGTTGATATGCCGACCAGGAAAATCTTGCAACTATAAGAATTGCTGCAACTATAACCAATGTATACAAATAAAAACCGTATGTATATTTTCCATCAAATGTACAACCTGTTTCTGTGTTTGTTATTTTCCCTTTAAAGATTACAGGCACTGCATCTTCACCGTTTTGAAACTTTCCGGTTTCTAACATTAGAGAAATCTTGTCCTTCTCTTTTGTCATTTTAATGTTTGCTTTTTCAGCTTTAACCTTCATTACAGGAAGCAAATCTTCTTTTTTTCTGTTAAATTTAAAACTCTTCATAATTCACCATTCCAGTCACGTTTTTTGTGATTAATATTATCTGCTACACTTAAATAATAAATCTTCCCATCTTCTATCAACTTCCTTCTGGAATTTTTCAATAAGATGTTCATTACCTGGTTTAAATAAGTGCTTAAATCTACCCTGTGTTCTCAAGAAATCTTCGATTGGAAGTCTGTTCTTAGGTTCATAGTTTAAAATCCACTTTCCATCAATTACTTCAAACAATGGCCAATAATTAGTTTCTACTGCTAATTTGCAAATATCCATAATTTCATCTGTTTTATACTTCCAACCTGTTGGACATGGAGCCATAACATTAAGAAATGCAGGTCCTTCTGTATAAATAGCCTTCTCAGCCTTCGTATGCAAATCCTTCATTCCATTGAAATATGTAGTCTGAGCAACATAAGGAATATCATGTGCTGCAAGAATTGCTGCAAGATCTTTTCTGTACTGTTCCTTACCATTGCACTGTGTACCTACAGGAGTTGTTGTTGTATCAGCATACATAGGTGTAGCTGAAGAACGCTGTGTTCCTGTATTCATATAAGCACCATTGTCATAACACACATATGTATAATTTGTTCCACGTTCCATTGCACCTGACAATGACTGAATACCAATATCATATGTACCACCATCACCGCCAAATACAATAAACTTATAATCTTCTTTAATCTTGCCTTTACGCTTCATAGCCTTGTAAGCCCCTTCAACACCTGCCATTGTTGAGCTGGCATTTTCAAATGCACTATGAATATAACTGTCTTCCCATGCAACGTATGGATACTGGAAAGATGAAACATTAAGACATCCTGTTGCACAACCAATAACAGCCTTGTCTCCTTCGTGAAGTCCACGAAGCACGTTTCTTGCACAAATTGTTGCTCCACAACCTGCACACATTCTATGACCTGGAGCAAATCTTTCAGGTTTATTCATTACTTCTTTAAAATTATAGCCCATTATTTTGCCTCCTTGTCTCTTAATCCCATATAACGGTAAACATCACCTGTCTCACCTGTTCTTGCGATTTCTTTTAATGTTTCATATACATTAATCATATCTTCAACTCTTACATCTCTACCACCAATACCATACATAATGTTGATAGCAAGTGCCTGACATTTTTCAATATACATAGCCTGCATTGTTTCAGCGCCAACAGGTCCTCCGTTAGTTGAAAAGCTCTCTGAACGATCCATTACTGCAACTGCCTTACAATTCTTTAATGCTTTTGCAATCTCTTTGCCTGGGAATGGTCTAAATGATCTAATCTTTACAAGACCTACTTTTTCACCATTTTCTCTCATATGATCAATAGCATCCTTAGTTGTTCCTGCTGCAGAACCGATTATAACTACTGCATATTCTGCATCTTCCATCTTATATTCTTCAATAAGACCATACTTACGGCCTGAGATTTTTTCAAAATCCTTTGCCACATCAAGAATAACCTGCTTTGCATTTTCCATGGCATGAGCCTGAGCTTTTCTTGATTCCATATAATAATCTGATACAGCATAAGGGCCAACAGCAAATGTTTCATTTGGATTAAGAAGATAATCTTCAGGTTCATATTCGCCTACAAAATCCTTAACTGTCATATCATCTAAAATTTCCATATCGTTTACAGCATGACTTGTAATAAAACCATCCTGACAAATCATAATAGGAAGTCTAACATCTTTGTTTTCAGCAATATTATATGCCATAACCATATTGTCGTAAGCTTCCTGATTATTTTCAGCATAAATTTGAATCCAACCACTGTCTTTTGCTCCCATTGTGTCTGAATGGTCACAGTTAATGTTAAGTGGTCCTGTAAGTGCTCTACAAACTGCTGTCAATGCAATAGGCAATCTACTTGAAGCAGCAACTCCTAAAACTTCCCACATAAATGCAAGACCTGCAGATGATGTTGCTGTAAGGGCTCTTGCACCTGCTGCTGAAGCTCCTATAGCTGCACTCATAGAACTATGTTCACTTTCTACTGTAATAAATTCAGTATCTACTAATCCGTTTGAAACATAATTAGAAAAATACTGAGGTATTTCTGTTGAAGGTGTAATTGGAAATGCCGGGAAAACATCCGGATTAATCTGTCTTAAAGCTGTAGCTACAGCTTCATTTCCTGATAATAAAACTCTCTTTGGCATTATTTTTTCACCTCCATCTTAATTGCTCCAAATGGGCATGCCTTAACGCAAATACCACATCCCTTACAATGATCGTAATCTATAGTCTGTCTTTTATATTCTTTTGCAGGAATTGCACTGTCCGGGCAAACAGGCACACATAAAAGACACTGTTTACACTTTTCTTCATCAATAACAGGGGCAACATTAGTCCAGTCTCCTGTTATAAACTGTTTTGTTGTACCACAACCTACAATTGTATTACCACATGTAACATCCTGCCATGCCACGTCCTGACCTAATCTCGATATATCTGTCTTTGCCATTTACTTAACCTCCCTTAACGCTATTCTTAACGCATCCATATTACCTTTAATAACTTCAGGTTTCTTAGCAAACTTATGCTTAAAAGAACCTTCCATTTCATTAAGGAAAGTTTCATCGTCAATTACTCCGGTAACTTTAACAATGGCTGCAAGCATTGGTGTATTAGGGAAATTCTTTCCTAATGTTTCCATTGCAATCTTTCTTGCATCTACTGTATAAACTTTACCTTTATATCCCTTTAAATGTGGAATAATTTCTTCTTTTGGTCTGGCTGTATTAATAAGGATTGCTCCATCTTCTCTTAAGCCTTTTGTTACATCAACTATCTCTATTAATGTTTCATCAACAACCACAACATACTGAGGATCATAAATATTAGAATGAACTCTAATAGGCTGATCACTGATTCTGTCATATGCAGTAATAGGGGCACCCATTCTTTCCGGACCATATTCAGGAAATCCCTGAGCATTCTTGCCAGTCTTAAACGCTACTTCAGCTAACAATAATGCTGCTGTTTTAGCGCCCTGTCCACCTCTACCGTGCCATCTGATTTCAAGAGTATCTTTCATTTTTCCATCCTTCTTTGTTAATATTTTCTCACTCCCAAAGGAGTATTTATAAGCCATGCAGTCTTTAGCGTACTAAAGTAGCAATATTTTTATTATAATAAAATGTAGTATTAATTGCAACATTTAATCATTATTTACAAGCATATTCAATTTATTGCTTATTTCATTGCTCTAATACGTTAAATTGACAAATTGTTTTTTATTATTTAATATGATTCAGTGACTATTTTAGAATTGAGGTTTTTATATTTATATGGAAAGAGAAAAATTTAAATCCCGTTTAGGATTTATACTTATTTCTGCCGGTTGCGCCATTGGTATCGGTAATGTGTGGCGTTTTCCTTATGTAGTTGGAAATAACGGTGGCGGATGTTTTGTATTATTTTATGTTTTATTTCTTGTTATACTAGGTCTTCCCATTTTGACAATGGAATTTTCTGTTGGTAGAGCTAGTCAGCAAAGTATTGCAAGAGCGTTTACAACTTTAGAAAAGAAAGGTCAGTTTTGGCATTTACATGGTTACATAGGAATGGCCGGCAATTATATATTAATGATGTTTTATACTACAGTTGCAGGATGGATGCTTAAATATTTCTTTGACACTGCCAAAGGTGATTTTATTGGTGCTACAACCTCTCAGGTTAATGATCATTTCACTGATATGAATTCTGTACCTTCGGAAATGATTTTCTGGACAGTTGTTGTAATTATAATTGGATTTCTTGTTTGCTCATTAGGCTTACAGAATGGTGTTGAGAAAATTTCAAAAGGTATGATGATTGCCCTTTTAGTCATTATGGCTGTACTTGCAATAAACAGCATTTTCTTAAAAGGTGCTTCTAAGGGCTTGTATTTCTACTTAGTACCTGATTTTCAGCAAATAAAAAATATTGGACTTATTAATGTTCTTGTTGCTGCAATGAATCAGGCATTTTTCACACTTAGTATTGGTATGGGTTCCATGACAATTTTCGGAAGCTACTTAAGTAAAGACCATTCACTACTTGGTGAATCAATCAACATAGTAGCCTTAGACACTTTTGTTGCAATAGTTTCAGGACTTATAATATTCCCATCATGTTTTGCTTTCGGAGTAAATCCTGATCAGGGACCAAGTCTTATTTTTGTAACATTGCCAAACATATTTATAAAAATGCCCGGTGGCAGAATAATTGGAAGCTGCTTCTTCATCTTTATGGCTTTTGCAGCTTTCTCAACAGTAATAGCCGTCTTTGAAAACATAATGTCATCTTGTATGGACTTATGGGGCTGGGAACGAAAAAAGACAGCCCTCATTAATACAATTTTAATAATAATAGGCTCAATCCCTTGCGTTCTTGGCTTTAACATCCTATCCGGCTTCCATCCTTTAGGAAAAGGCACTAATGTAATGGACTTAGAAGACTTCCTTGTAAGTAACCTAATACTTCCAATTGGTTCCCTAATTTACACACTCTTCTGCACAAGCAAATACGGATGGGGCTGGGACAACTACCTAAAAGAAGTCAACACTGGAAACGGCCTGAAAGTTCCTAGAAAAATCCGTTTCTACTGCAAATGGATACTTCCACTTGTAACACTATTCATAATTGTAAACGGTTTAATATCTGTATTTAATAAATAAAATTATTTTAAAAAATCACCCGATACATTTGTGCATCGGGTGATTTTTGTCTTATAATAAATGACGGAGCAAAACAAGAAAAGTAACGTGTTTGAAGCGGAGTTATCTAGCTATACAACGCATAAAATAAGTAAGGGGCAACACCAAATCAATCGTGTGCCCCTTTTTCTTATTCTTTTATCTTCTTTGATATTCTTCTTGCCAAGTACACAAATGGTGTATCTGCAAGGCTTGTTACTATAAATATTACATAACTTGAAATTGCAATACTTATAAGTGTCTTAAAATCATGAATGCCCCAGAATGCACCAAATGTATACAAAATATTATTCAAAAACTGAGAAATTAATGTTGAACCATTGTTTCTAAGCCAAAGAAATCTTTCCCTGTCTCCTACTAATTTGTTAGTTAAATCCCACCATTTATGATATGCCCAAACATCAAATTCCTGAACTATAGCGTATACAACCATACTTGTAATCATAAGTCTTGGTGTATTTGAAAAAATTGTCTGCATTGCAGGCATTGCAAAATCTGTGCTGTCCGGTGTATATAAAAGCCACCACTGTGAAAGTATTATAAATACAATTGATGTTGTAATTCCAATATGTACTGCTCTTTTTGCATCTTTCTTTCCATATACTTCACTTACAATGTCTGTTATAAGGAATGTTGACGCAAATAAAACGTTTCCCAATGTCATAACCATTCCAAATGCTTTGACCATTATTAAAACTTCTATGTTAGCTGCAATTGTTGCTATACTTGTAAAGCAGAATAATCCCTGCTTTCCAAATAATTTATACATTACTATTACGCTTCCGTAAATTATAAATATTGATAAAACCAGTAATATTTCATTAGACATTTTTATTTTCTCCTTTAATCATCCTACACCAAAATCTGTATTATTTAATAATATATCTACCCTATCATTATCTTTGTACAAAGGATAAACATATTCCACAAACTGTTCAATAACCTTTTTATCCGGTTTAATCGGCATCCGATTTTCAACCATAATATTTACACATATTCTGCTAAAATATTTTAAACCTGTCTCAATATCACTAATCATTGATTCCTTTGTTTGTCCTGAAATTCCCTGTAACAAATTAATTTCATCAAAATAATTTGCAATTACTTCAGGATTCTTTTCTTCAATTCCCTTAACTAAAACTTTCTCTCTTAAATCATAGTCAAAAGTTTCTAACCCTAACTTTATAATCGGTTTAATTCCAATATTCAAAAAAGAATTTTTAAAATTTTGAACATCATCTTTATGCATATAATGACATTCAAAATGGATTTCTTTTATACCTTTTTTCAAACATATTTGCTTAATCAATTCTATAGTTTTTTTATCTAAATCAACAAAACTTCCTGAGTTTATAACCTCGAGTTCCCCAAATTTTCCTGTTACATTACTTAAAACCTGCTTATTCAACTGGAAATTGGCTTCTATGTCTTTGCTTGAATCTAAATGGTAATCACAAAATCTGCATTTTCTCCATTTACATCCATCTCCAACTAACATTACTATCTCTCTAGGGTTCTTGCCTTCTATAACTGAGTATCTTACTGGATTAAATCCTTCTACCATTATTCCTTCTCTCCTATAAACTACAAGAAACGCATATTGCTTTTCTCGTTACTCGCATAAATGTAAAAAGAGTGCCACTAAGGCACTCTTTTTAAACTGCTATATTTAGCAGATTGTTCCTTAGTTTTGTTTATAGACAGGATGGTTACGAACTGTCTGTTATTATTTTATGAAAACTTTATTATAAATTTCCATCAAATGTTTTATTCTTCAGTAATTTCAATTGTATCTTCTGAAACTTCAATTACATCATTGTTATCTTCAGCATTTTCTGCTTCATCTTCTACATCTTCTGCTGAAACTGCTAATGCTGCCTGTTCCTTTTCTCTTGCGATACGTTCGTCTGTACTTAATTTTACATCACCGTATCTCTTCATACCTGTACCTGCAGGAATTAACTTACCGATAATTACGTTTTCCTTAAGACCTACAAGTGGGTCAACCTTACCGTTAATAGCTGCTTCTGTAAGAACTCTTGTTGTTTCCTGGAATGAAGCTGCTGATAAGAATGAGCTTGTTGCAAGTGAAGCCTTTGTGATACCAAGCATAATCTGTGTACCTTTTGCAGGTTCCTTGCCTTCTGCTTCAAGTTCCTCATTTACTTCATTGAAGTCAAGTACTTCAACTGTTGTTCCCGGTAAGAATTCTGAATCACCGGCTGTGTCAACCTTAATCTTCTTAAGCATCTGACGAACAATAACTTCAACGTGCTTATCATTGATTTCTACACCCTGTAGACGGTAAACTCTCTGTACTTCACGGATCATATAATCCTGAACTGCACGAAGTCCCTTAATCTTTAATAAATCATGTGGGTTAATGCTACCTTCTGTAAGTTCGTCACCGGCTTCAAGAACAGCACCATCAAGAATCTTAATCTTTGATCCATAAGGGATAAGATAAGCTTTTGATTCGCCAGTTTCAGGGTTAGTTACGATAATTTCACGTTTCTTCTTTGTTTCCTTAATTTCAGCAACACCACCGAACTCTGCGATAATTGCAAGTCCCTTTGGCTTTCTTGCTTCAAATAATTCTTCTACTCTAGGAAGACCCTGTGTAATATCGTCACCGGCTACACCACCAGTATGGAATGTTCTCATAGTAAGCTGTGTACCAGGTTCACCGATTGACTGAGCAGCGATGATACCTACTGCCTCACCAACCTGTACTCTCTGTCCTGTTGCCATATTTGCACCATAACATTTAGCACATACACCTACGTGTGACTTACATGTAAGAATTGTTCTAATCTTAACTGATTTAACACCTGTAGCAACAATTCTTGCTGCACGCTTTGGTGTAATCATATGGTTAGCTTTAACAATCATATTGCCTTCTGCATCATACATTGTTTCTGCAGCAGTTCTACCTGTGATTCTTTCTTCAAGACTTTCGATTACTTCGTTTCCATCAACTAAGTCTTCGATTTCCATAAATGGAATAGCCTTACCTTCACAACAATCTACATCTCTAATAATAAGATCCTGTGAAACGTCTACAAGTCTTCTTGTAAGGTAACCTGAATCGGCTGTTCTAAGAGCTGTATCAGACATACCCTTTCTAGCACCATGGGCTGAAATGAAGTATTCCAATACATCAAGACCCTCACGGAAGTTCGACTTAATAGGAAGTTCGATAGTCTTACCTGTTGTATCAGCCATCAAACCACGCATTCCGGCAAGCTGTTTAATCTGTTTATCAGAACCACGGGCACCGGAATCGGCCATCATAAAGATGTTGTTGTACTTATCAAGACCACTAAGAAGGGCTGTTGTAAGTTCATTATCGGCTGCCTGCCATGTTTCGATAACTTCTTTGTATCTTTCTTCATCAGTTAAGAAACCACGACGATAATGCTTTGTAATTTCATCAACTGTGTGTTCTGCATCTGCAAGAATCTGTTTCTTTGATTCAGGTACTGTCATATCTGAAATTGAAACTGTCATAGCTGCCCTTGTTGAGAACTTATAACCCATAGCCTTAATGTTATCAAGAACTTCTGCAGTCTTAGTTGCTCCATGGTTATTAATAACCTTTTCAAGAATCTGCTTTAACTGTTTCTTACCTACGTGGAAATCAACTTCCAATTTAAGGTAATCTTCATCAGTTTCTCTCTTAACGAATCCTAAATCCTGTGGAAGAATTTCGTTAAATAAACAACGTCCAAGTGTAGTGTCAATAATACCTGTTACTTCTTTTCCTTCTCCGTTGAATACAGTTCTCTTAACCTTAATTCTCTGGTGAAGTGAAATTTCTTTATTTTCATAAGCTAAAATAGCCTGATTAATATCACTAAATGAATGTCCTAATGCATCAATAGGTTCACAAATTACAACTCTATCATCTGCATGATACTTAATCATATCGTGAGCTCCGATAATTCCTTTATCTAAAGCTTCCTTGATTTCTTCATCTGTATCATAAATAGGAGCATCTTCAGCTACTGTAGAAGCAATTTCTTCTTCCTTAGAATGATCAACCATTCTATCCATTGTCAAATAGTAAATACCAAGTACCATATCCTGTGAAGGAACTGCTACAGGTGCACCATCTGATGGTTTTAACAAGTTATTAGGTGAAAGTAAAAGGAATCTACATTCAGCCTGTGCTTCTACTGAAAGTGGAAGATGAACAGCCATCTGGTCACCGTCGAAATCGGCGTTGAACGCTGTACATACCAATGGGTGAAGTTTGATAGCCTTACCTTCTACAAGAATTGGTTCAAACGCCTGAATACCAAGTCTATGAAGTGTAGGGGCACGGTTTAACATAACAGGATGTTCTTTGATTACATCTTCAAGTACATCCCAAACTTCTGTCTGAAGTCTTTCAACCATCTTCTTCGCACTCTTAATATTGTGAGCTGTACCATTAGCTACTAATTCTTTCATTACGAAAGGCTTGAACAATTCAATAGCCATTTCTTTTGGAAGACCACACTGGTAAATCTTAAGTTCTGGTCCTACTACGATAACTGAACGTCCTGAGTAGTCAACACGCTTACCAAGTAAGTTCTGACGGAAACGTCCCTGCTTACCCTTTAACATATCTGATAAAGATTTAAGTGCTCTGTTACCAGGTCCTGTTACAGGTCTACCACGTCTACCATTATCAATCAATGCGTCTACAGCTTCCTGAAGCATTCTCTTTTCATTTCTTACGATAATTTCTGGAGCGCCTAATTCAAGAAGTCTCTTAAGACGATTGTTTCTGTTAATAATTCTTCTATATAAATCATTTAAATCAGATGTAGCAAATCTACCACCATCTAACTGAACCATAGGTCTTAAATCAGGTGGAATTACAGGAATTACATCTAAAATCATCCATTCTGGCTTGTTACCTGAATTTCTGAACGCTTCAAAAACTTCCAATCTCTTAACGATTTTTGCTTTTTTCTGTCCTGTTGCTTCAAATAATTCTGATTTTAATTGCTCTGCTTCTTTTTCAACATCGATATCCATAAGCAATTCTTTGATAGCTTCAGCACCCATTCCTACACGGAATTTTCCGCCGAATTCTTCATATGCTTCTCTGAATTCTTTTTCTGACAATACCTGCTTGTAATCCAATGTTGTTTCCATTGGATCAAGCACGATATATGAAGCAAAGTATAATACTTTTTCTAATACTCTTGGTGAAATATCAAGGATTAATCCCATTCTTGAAGGGATTCCTTTAAAGTACCAAATATGTGATACAGGAGTAGCAAGTTCAACACTACCCATACGTTCTCTACGTACGCTGGCTTTTGTTACTTCAACGCCACATCTGTCGCAGACTACACCTTTATATCTGATTTTCTTGTATTTACCACAATGACATTCCCAGTCTTTGCTTGGTCCGAAAATCTTTTCACAGAATAAACCATCTTTTTCAGGTTTTAAAGTTCTGTAATTTATTGTCTCAGGCTTTGTAACTTCGCCTCTTGACCATTCTCTGATTTTTTCAGGTGAAGCAAGACCAATTTTGATTTTGTCAAATGATACCTGTTCACTAACGTTATTATCTGCCATGATCAAATCTCCCTTCTTAATTATTCATCCATTCCATCTTCAACTACATTTCCCTGAGCATCAACAGTCTGGAGTTCTTCACCTACAAATTCCTGTGTGCTATAACCAGCCTGTTCAAAGCTCTGGCTGTCTTCTTTCTTCTGGCTATAGTTCTTATTATCATTAAGAATTGCATTAAAGTTTGTTTCACCGTAATCAATGCTTTCTTTTAATTCTACTTCGTTGTCATTTTCGTCTAATACCTTAACATCAAGTGCTAATGACTGAAGTTCCTTAATAAGTACCTTGAATGATTCAGGAATTCCCGGCTGAGGGATGTTTTCACCCTTAATAATTGCTTCATAAGTCTTAACACGTCCTACAACGTCATCAGACTTAACTGTTAAGATTTCCTGTAATGTATATGATGCACCGTAAGCTTCAAGTGCCCAAACTTCCATTTCACCAAATCTCTGTCCACCGAACTGAGCTTTACCACCAAGTGGCTGCTGTGTTACTAATGAGTAAGGACCTGTTGAACGTGCATGAATCTTATCATCAACCAAGTGATGTAACTTAAGGTAATGCATGAATCCGATTGTAACAGGGTTATCGAAGTAATCACCTGTTCTACCATCTCTAAGTCTAACCTTACCATCTCTTGCAATTGGAACACCCTTCCATTCTTCTCTATGATCAAGGTGCTCACCAAGATATTCCATAACTTCAGGATTTAATTTATCCTGATATTTTGCCTGGAAATCTTCCCACTCTGTATTGGCATAGTCGTTTGCCATTTCAAGTGTATCCATAATGTCGTACTCGTCAGCACCGTCAAATACAGGTGTTGCAATGTTAAATCCTAATACTTTAGCTGCAAGGCTTAAGTGAATTTCAAGGACCTGACCAATGTTCATACGTGAAGGTACGCCCAATGGGTTAAGTACGATATCAAGTGGTCTTCCGTTTGGAAGGAATGGCATATCTTCTACTGGTAATACTCGTGAAACTACACCCTTGTTACCATGACGTCCGGCCATCTTATCACCAACGGAAATCTTTCTCTTCTGAGCAATGTAAATACGAACTGATTCGTTTACGCCTGGAGCTAATTCATCTCCATTTTCTCTCTTGAATACCTTAGCATCAACAATGATACCCTGTTCACCGTGTGGAACCTTAAGTGATGTATCTCTTACCTCTCTTGCCTTTTCACCGAAGATTGCTCTCAAAAGTCTTTCTTCAGGTGTAAGCTCTGTTTCACCCTTAGGTGTAACCTTACCAACAAGAATATCTCCGGCACGAACTTCAGCACCGATTCTGATAATACCTCTTTCATCAAGGTCTTTACGGGCTTCATCACCTACGCCAGGAACATCATTTGTAATCTCTTCAGGTCCAAGCTTAGTATCTCTTGCTTCTGTTTCGTATTCTTCTATATGAATTGATGTATAAACATCGTCCTGAACTAATCTTTCACTAAGAAGTACAGCATCTTCGTAGTTATAACCTTCCCATGTCATGAAACCGATAAGTGGGTTCTTACCAAGTGCAATTTCACCGTTAGATGTTGATGCACCATCAGCAATAACTTCACCTGCTTCTACATGGTCTCCCTTAAATACTATTGAACGCTGGTTATAACAGTTGCTCTGGTTACTTCTCTGGAATTTAAGAAGCTTATATGTTTCTTTTTCTCCATTATCATCATATCTGATAGTAATTTCTTTTGATGTTGATCTTTCAATAACACCGGCACGCTTAGCAACAACACAAACACCTGAGTCAACAGCTGCCTTTGCTTCCATACCTGTACCAACAACAGGAGCTTCTGTTGTAATAAGTGGAACGGCCTGACGCTGCATGTTTGATCCCATGAGGGCACGGTTTGAGTCGTCGTTCTGTAAGAATGGAATCATTGATGTTGCAACTGAAAATACCATTCTAGGAGAAACGTCCATTAAGTCAATTCTCTTCTTATCAAACTGTGATGTTTCTTCTCTATAACGTCCTGATACGTTATTGTGTACAAAATGTCCTTCTGCATCCAATGGTTCATTAGCCTGTGCAACAGTGTAATTATCTTCTTCATCTGCTGTAAGGTAAACAACTTCATCTGTTACTCTTGGATTTTCAGGATCTGACTTGTCTACTACTCTATATGGAGCCTCAACAAATCCATACTCATTTAATCTTGCGAAAGATGCAAATGAGTTAATAAGTCCGATGTTAGGACCTTCAGGTGTCTCAATAGGACACATTCTACCGTAATGTGTATAGTGAACGTCTCGAACCTCGAATCCGGCACGATCTCTTGAAAGACCACCTGGTCCTAAGGCTGATAAACGTCTCTTATGTGTTAATTCACCCAATGGGTTATTCTGATCCATAAACTGTGACAACTGTGAACTTCCGAAGAATTCCTTAACAGCTGCAGTTACAGGTTTTATATTAATTAATGTCTGTGGAGAAACTCCTTCAAGATCCTGAGTTGTCATACGTTCACGAACAACTCTTTCCATTCTTGAAAGACCGATTCTATACTGATTCTGAAGTAATTCACCAACTGCACGGATACGTCTGTTTCCTAAGTGGTCAATATCATCTTCTGAACCGATTCCATATTCAATATTCATACAATAGTTGATTGTAGCGAAAATATCTTCCTTAGTAATATGCTTTGGAATTAATTCGTGTACGTTTCTCTTAATTGCATCTTTTAATTCTTCTTCTGTTTCATTTTCAGCAAGAATTTCAGCAAGAACAGGGTAATAAACCTCTTCATTAATTCCCAATTCTTTACAATCAAAGTCAACATATGCATTAATATCTACAGCAAGGTTTGAAAGAACTTTTTCATTCTTAATATCTGTCTGAATCATTACTGATGGAACAGCTGCATTCTGAATCTTAATAGCAAGTTCTTCTGTTACAACAGTTCCGGCTTCTGCTAAAACTTCTCCTGTTGTCATATCTACAACATCTTCAGCTAATGGTAAACCTTTAATACGGTTCTTGTAAGCCAATTTCTTGTTGTATTTATAACGACCAACTCTTGCAAGGTCATATCTTCTTGCATCAAAGAACATACCTGCAACGATTGATTCAGCACTGTCAACGCTAAGAGGTTCGCCCGGACGAATCTTTTTGTAAAGTTCTAAAAGGCCTTCTTCATAGCTTGTACTTGGATCTTTCTCAAATGTTGCTGTAAGTTTTTCTTCTTCACCGAATAATTCAGTGATTTCAGCATTTGTTCCAATTCCTAAAGCTCTAATAAGAACTGTTACAGGAAGCTTTCTTGTTCTATCTACACGAACATAGAAAATATCATTTGAATCTGTTTCGTATTCAAGCCATGCACCTCTGTTAGGAATAACCTGTGATGTATATAATTCCTTACCTACTTTATCATGACCGATAACGTAGTAGATACCTGGTGAACGAACCAACTGGCTTACGATAACACGTTCTGCACCATTGATAACGAATGTACCTGTTGCAGTCATAAGTGGTAAATCACCCATGAAAATATCGTGTTCTGTAAATTCACCTGTCTCCTTGTTATGAAGTCTTACTTTAACTTTTAAAGGTGCAGAATATGTTGCATCTCTTTCCTTACATTCCTCGATTGTGTACTTCTTCTCATCTTCGCATAATTTGAAGTCAACAAACTCAAGGCTTAAGTTTTGTGCGTAATCTTCAATCGGAGATATATCTTCCAATACTTCCTTAAGACCTGTACTCAGGAACCACTCATATGAATCTCTCTGAACTTCAATAAGATTAGGCATTCCAAGAACTTCTTTTTGTCTTGAATAACTCATACGTATGCCTTTTCCTGATTTCACAGGGCGAATTCTGTTTTTCTCCATTGACATTTCACTCCTTGTCTTTATTTTATTACTTTTTTAGTTACTTTTGCTTAATAAAATTAAGTTTTTGTACTGTTTTAGCACTTTCATTGCTGTCAAAAGGGCGCACTACGCCTACTTTTAAGCATAACAGTAGAATTTTACCATAGGGAACACTTGGTGTCAAGGACTTTTTTATTGAATATTTCTGTTTGATTATTGGGGTTATATCTTTAAGCACTATCAGCTTGGTATCGAAGAATGTACGCGTGCAAACATAAAAAGAGAGACAGGGTTTTGTGTAAACACACCCCTGTCTCTCTTTTTATGTTTGAGCACACGCTCTGCGAAAAGTTTGTCGCGATTATTTTAATGTTACAACTGCTCCAACTTCTTCTAACTGAGCCTTTAATGCTTCTGCTTCTTCCTTTGTAGCACCTTCTTTAACTACCTTAGGAGCTCCGTCAACTACTTCCTTAGCTTCCTTTAATCCTAATCCTGTAGCATCCTTAACAGCCTTGATAACCTTAACCTTGTTAGCACCAACTTCTGTTAATTCTACGTCGAATTCTGTCTTTTCTTCAGCTGCTCCACCTTCTGCTCCAGCTGCTGCTACTACAACACCTGCTGCTGCAGATACGCCAAATTCTTCTTCACATGCTTTTACTAAATCGTTTAATTCTAAAACTGTTAATCCTTTGATTACTTCAATGATTTCTGCTGTTGTCATTGTAATTTCCTCCATTAATAATTCTTTATAATTGTTTCGATGTTATTAAATCCATCTTTAATGTGAATGCTTAGCATTCATTATCAGATTATGCCTGATTATGCAACTTCTTCGTTCTTTTCAGCAATCTGCTTAATAACACGAGCGAAGTTTGTAACTGGTGACTGCATAGATCCAAGTAATTTTGAGAGAAGTACTTCTCTTGATGGGATAGATGCAATCTGACCGATTCCTGCTGCATCATAGTAAACTCCGTCAACTACGCCGCCTTTGATTTCTAAAGCTTCAGCTGTCTTAGCGAATTTTGCTAATACTCTAGCTGCTGCTGTAGCATCATCCTTACATACTGCAATAGCTGTTGGTCCTTCAAGATGCTGAGCTAAATCTGCGAATTCAGTATCTTTGATTGCAAAATTAATCATAGTGTTCTTGTATACTTTGTATACAACACCAGCTTCTCTTAACTGCTTACGAAGTTCTGTATCTTCTGCAACAGTAAGTCCACGGTAATCTACAACAACTGCTGTAGCTGCACCATTGAGTAATTCTGAAATCTCTTCAACGACAGGTTTCTTTAACTCTACTTTTGCCATGATTGTTTTGCCTCCTTATAAAATTTAGGTCTGCAACCAAACATTGCGCCGAATATTATACAATAGTATAAAAAACCTCTCTGCCGAAACAGAGAGGTATTGTCAGTCATGTTTATAACTTCATTCCTCGGTAGGTACTAAGTTTACGCCCTTATCAAGGATAAATCCCCGTAGGCACCTACTGTCTTCGGCAATTGGTATTAAACCACTTGTGCATAATAACACATTCTTATTTTATTGTCAACTGATTGTTCAGTAACAACCTTAAATTATGCGTTAGCGTTTACTAACTTAGTTGGGTTAACCTTTACTCCAGGTCCCATTGTTGATGTAAGAGTAACGCTCTTTAAGTAAGCACCCTTAACTGCAGCTGGTTTAGCTTTATTAATAGCACCCATAAGTGCATTGAAGTTTTCTACTAACTGTTCTTCTGTAAATGAAGCTTTTCCAACTGGAACATGAATGATATTAGCCTTGTCTAATCTATATTCAATCTTACCAGCTTTAATATCATCAATAGCTTTTGTTACGTCCATTGTAACTGTACCTGCTTTAGGGTTTGGCATTAAGCCCTTAGGTCCAAGTACACGACCAAGTCTACCAACAACACCCATCATGTCTGGTGTAGCAACAACAACGTCGAAGTCTAACCATCCATCATTCTGGATTCTTGGTATTAACTCTTCACCGCCTACGAAATCAGCGCCTGCTGCCTGAGCTTCATCAGCCTTAGCACCTTTAGCGAAAACTAAAACTTTAACAGTTTTACCTGTACCGTTAGGTAATACTACAGCACCACGGATCTGCTGATCTGCATGACGTCCATCACAACCTGTTCTGATGTGACATTCTATTGTTTCATCAAATTTTGCAACTGCTGCTTTCTTTACTAAAGAAATAGCTTCTTCTGTGTCATACTGTGCAGCTCTATCGATTAACTTTGCTGCCTCTGTATATTTCTTTCCTCTTTTCATTTAAACCTCCTAGTGGTAATAGCGGATATACCTCCCACTTTTTTCAATTCATTTTAAAATTAGTCTTCAACCTTAATTCCCATACTTCTAGCTGTTCCTGCGATCATGCTCATAGCAGCTTCAATGCTTGCAGCATTTAAATCCTGCATCTTTGTTTCAGCGATCTGCTGTAAATCAGCCTTTGAGATTGTAGCAACTGTTTCTTTTAATGAATTGCCTGCACCCTTCTGGATCTTGCAAGCTTTCTTTAATAATACTGCTGCTGGAGGAGTTTTTGTTACGAAACTAAAACTCTTGTCCTGGTAAACAGTGATAACAACTGGAATAATCATTCCCGGCTGATCAGCTGTTCTTGCGTTAAAGTCCTTTGTGAACTGAACGATGTTTAATCCATGCTGTCCAAGTGCTGGACCAACTGGTGGAGCTGGTGTTGCTTTGCCAGCTTCGATCTGCAATTTAATGTAACCTTCTACTTTCTTTGCCATCTTTCGGCACCTCCTAAATTTGTGGTATTAGCGGGAATCCCTCCCACGGCCTTGCTATTCATTGCAAAACCTTCTTCTATTAGCACTTATGTGCATTATTAAAATTCACAATGTGAATCTTAATTCATCTTTTTAACTTCTGTAAAGTTTAATTCTACAGGAGTTTCTCTACCAAACATGTCAACATTAATTGTGACTGTCTGTCTGTTTTCATCAATACGTTTAACCACGCCTGCTGTACCTGACCAAACGCCACCGATGACTGCAATCATATCGCCTTCTTTAAAATCAACTTCAACTTTTTCATTCTTGATTCCAAGAGAAAGCATTTCTGTATCAGTAAGTGGAACCGGCTTAGATCCAGGACCTACAAACCCTGTAACACCTCTTGTGTTTCTTACAACATACCATGTATCATCATTCATAACCATGTTTATAAGCACATAACCTGGGAAAAGTTTTTTCTCAGAAACTTTTCTTACGCCGTTTTTAAGTTCGACAACTTCCTGTGTAGGTACTGATACTTCTAATATTTGATCGTGCAATTTTCTATTCTCAATTGTCTGTTCAATAGTAGTCTTAACTTTATTCTCATACCCTGAATAAGTATGAACAACGTACCAATTTGCTTCTGACATTTAATCACCTCATATTTTTAATTCTTATCTTCCAATAATAGCATCTAATCCTAATTGTACAACACTATCAATGAGAGAAATAAGAACACCTACGATAATTGTGATTACCACAACAACAACTGTCTGTCTAATAATTGTTGCTTTATCCGGCCAGATAATTCTTGAAAATTCAGCCTTAACACCTGTCCACCAAGTCTTAATACGGCTTTCTTTCTTCTTAGTTGTCTCTGCCATTTTCTTACCCTCCATTAACTCAAACTATTTAGTTTCTTTGTGTAATGTATGTTTCTGGCAGAATTTACAATACTTCTTTGTTTCAACTCTGTCTGGATGAGTCTTCTTATCCTTTGTTGTATTGTAATTACGCTGTTTACATTCAGTACATTCTAATGTAATTCTTGTTCTCATGAGTTTCACCTCCGCATTTTTTATATGTTTAAAGTCTAAATTTTTTTGCAAAAAAAAAAAGACCTAGTTGCTCGCCTCATAAATATAACACGTAAATACAAATGCGTCAACATTTTTTTATTAATATTTACGATTTATATTTTGAAGCTGGATTAATTCCTAAACTATAGTCTTTTTTATTATTCTATCCATCCCTTCCAACTGCCACGGAAAGACAATACACTTTCTCAACTCCTGCCACCTTTAACACCTTTGCACAGGCATCAAAAGTACTACCTGTTGTATATATGTCATCAACTAAAAGTACTGTTTTATATTCGGAGCATATTTTCCTGTCCACGCCAAAGGCTTTCTGCAAATTAATTTTCCGCATTTCATTGCTAAGCTTTTTCTGGGGAACCGTAGACTTCTTTCTAATAATACATTTATCGTCTAAAGCAATTCCCGTCTCCTTACTTAGCGCTCTGCCAAAAACTTCCGCCTGATTATAACCTCTCTTTATTTCCTTATCTTTATACATTGGAACCGGAATTATTGCCTGAACATTCCATTCTTTCAATTTATTTTCCAATACATCTTTTGCCACTTTTGCAAAAAAATTCCCATAATCCCTGGAATTTCCATATTTAAATCTGTATAAAACAAGTTTCATTTCCCCTGTGTATTCAAAAACAGACCTTGCCCTGTCATAGTAATGTTTCATCTTTTTGCAATCATTACAATATGCTTTACCACTGTCTGTTAATGGTTTGCCACACTTAGCACACCTTGGCTCATTAATGATATGTAACTCATCTTTACATGTATCACATATAATCTTTCCCTTGCCAAGAACTTTTTGACAAACCGGGCAAACTGTTGGATACATCCATTCAATTACTCTACCTAACATTCCCCCACCTTTTCTTATTGATAATAATTAATAAGTTGCCATTTCAATCCTGAATATCTCTTATGCTGATCTTCATTTTTAACCATTGCGTTAAAAGTTTCTTTTCTGCCGACTATGCACACACATTTCTTTGCTCTTGTAACTCCCGTATACAAAAGATTCCTTGTCATAAGCATCGAAGCTCCCGAAACTAAAGGCATTACAACTGCCGGATATTCGCTACCTTGAGATTTATGAATTGTAACAGCGTAAGCCAGTTCCAACTCTTCTGCCTGTTTAGAATCATATGTAACATATCTGTCATCATCAAACTTTACTTCTATATAATTAGTAAGATTATTTATTTTTGTAATAATTCCCATATCTCCGTTAAAAATGCCGGAGCCGGAATCCACAAGAAAACCTTTATCTGTTCTCTGCTCCCATTCAAGCTGATAATTATTTTTAATCTGCATAACCTTGTCGCCTTCTCGGAAAACGACACCGGCCATCTCTTTTTCGTTCTTATTTTTGTCAGGTGGATTCATATACATCTGTAATCCCGGATTAAGAGAGTTGACGCCTAAAATTCCGTTACGCATAGGTGTAAGAACCTGTATGTCCATTTCATTTGCTCCTACGTATGCTGGAAGTTTTGTTTTTATCAGACCTATTGTTGCATTTAATGCCATCTGAGCATTTTCTCTTTCTATATATAAAAAATCTCCAAAACTATTGTCAAGTTTAACTTCTTTTCCTTCATTAATCTTATGAGCATTAGTTACTATTCCACTTTCCCCTGCCTGACGAAAAACTTTTGTAAGACGTACAACTTTAAAGCATTCAGATTCAATAATATCCTTCAAAACATTTCCCGGGCCAACACTTGCAAGCTGATTAACGTCTCCAACAAAAACCAATCTTGTTCCAACAGTTACAGCTTTCAAAAACGCATGCATCAAAAAAGTGTCTACCATAGACATTTCATCTACAATAACAACATCTGTTTCCAATGGATTTTGTTCGTTTCTTCCAAACTTCGCATCAAGTTCAGGGTCATCACTTTGTCCACCTGATATTTCAAGCATTCTGTGAATAGTCTTTGCCTCATGACCTGTAGCCTCAGTCATACGCTTTGCGGCTCGTCCCGTTGGAGCCGCAAGACTTACTTCTAATCCGTCAGATTCAAACAGCTGAATTATAGCATTAATTGTTGTGGTCTTTCCTGTTCCCGGGCCACCGGTTATAATAGATACACCGTTATTCTGTGTTGCCACAACTGCCTGTCTTTGAAGGTCATCTAAATGAATTCCTGACATATCCTCAACTGTATCCATTTTCACCCCAAGAATATAATCATCTTCCGGTGTTGAAATATTTAATTCAAGCAACATTCTTGCAATATTTAATTCTGTATAATAAAAAGTAGACAAAAACACTGCCTGATTGTCATCAATTTCTTTTAAAATTAACTTCTTTTCAAGTACAAGTTCCGTAAAACAGTTATCAAGCAATTCCATATTGTATGTTCCGTCAGCATTTAAGTACTGATCCCTTAATCCAAGCAAATTAATAGTAGTTTCCACCATTTTTTCCTTAGGTAGATATGTATGTCCTGATAAAGACGCTTCTGTTAAAGCATAGCACATTCCACTTTTTATTCTTACAGACGCATTAACTTCCACACCGGCTCTTCTGGCAATTTCATCTGCCGTCTTAAAGCCAATACCTGTCACATCATCTGCAAGCTGATACGGATTAGTTTTAATTATGTCATAAACCCTTGTTCCATAATTATTAAATATTTTCGTACTTAATGTAGGAGAAATTCCATATCCCTGAAGAAAAATCATAACATCACGCATATCCTTTTTTTCTTCAAGCTGAGTACTAATGTCCATAGCCTTTCTTGTAGTAATTCCTCTGATTTCTGCAAGGCGCTCCGGCTCCTCTTCTATAATTCTAAAAGTATCCTCACCAAACTTGTCTACTATTCTATCTGCAAGCACTGCGCCAAGACCCTTTATAGCTCCAGAACCTAAATATTTTTTTAACGATAATTCATCTGTTGCAGGAACAATTTTATAGTTTGTTGCCTTTATTTGTTTCCCATAAATCTCATGGAAAACTTCCTCACCTTCTATTTCTATATATTCTCCCTGACCAATATATCCAAAATTACCTGTACATGTTATATCTTCTTTTCCACTGGATAATGTTAACACAGTAAAACCATTATCTTCATTTCTAAATGTTATATTTTCAACATATCCGCTAACTGTTTTCATCTGGTATATTTTCTCTTTCCTTAATAACTGCCTTCTGGTTACTTTCTTTTTTCAATTGCATCATTCAAATACTTATTAGTTGCTTTTAAATATATCTTTTACCTGATTCGAATGTCAAAATATCCAAATCTTTATTGAATAAAAATGCCATCCTTTTTAAGCATCTCTTAACTACAGTTAAAAGATACACATTGGGACAGCATTTTATATAAATATTTATTGGTTGTTTTTAATTAATCTTTTCTTTTGCCGCTTCATCAATATAATCCAAATACTGACCTGTTCCAATGGCAACAACAGTCATTGGATCTTCGGCTGTCATAGTATTAATACCTGTCTTAGATTCAATTAACTGATCTAATCCATGAAGCAAACATCCGCCACCTGTTAACACTATACCACGCACTGCAATATCTGCTGCCAATTCCGGTGGTGTCTGTTCAAGTACTCTGTGAACTGCTTCAACTATACTTGCAGAAACATCCTTAAGGGCTTCCTCAGTCTCTTCTGAAGTAATTTCAATAGTTTTAGGCAATCCTGTTACAAGATTTCTTCCTCGTACTTCCATCTTCTTATTATCAGATTTATTGAAACATGTTCCTATTCCAATCTTAATCTCCTCGGCAGTTCTATCTCCTATAAGAAGATTATGTTTCTTTCTCATATATCTTACAATGGCATCATCAAAATCATCTCCGGCAACCTTAATAGATGTGCTTACAACTGTTCCTCCAAGAGAAATAACTGCCACATCTGTAGTTCCTCCGCCAATGTCAACTATCATATTTCCACAAGGCTTACTTATGTCAATTCCTGCACCAATGGCTGCTGCAACAGGTTCTTCTACAATAAAGACCTCTCTTGCGCCAGCCTGAAAAGCTGCATCCTGAACTGCCTTAATTTCAACTTCTGTTGCACCACTAGGTACACATACGCAAATACGTGGTTTCTTAAATGAGCGCTTTCCGATTGCCTTCTGTATAAAATATCTTATCATCTGTTCGGTAATTGAATAATCTGAAATAACTCCCTGTTTAAGTGGTCTTACAGCCACAATATTTTCAGGAGTTCTTCCAATCATAAGTCTCGCTTCTTCTCCTACAGCCTTAATCTTTTCAGTATCTCTATCAACTGCAACAACTGAAGGTTCCTTTAAAACCACACCTTTTCCTTTTATGAAAACAAGCACACTTGCCGTTCCTAAATCTATTCCAATATCTGTATTAAACATTTGTTACTCCTTTAAGTTTTCAAACAGTAATTATAGTATATGTAATAATCTTTTCCCTAAACTATTTTTTATTATATTAATTTAGATATCAAAGCTTTCAAATCTTGACACTGTAATTATTATATACAATTTAAAAAGAAAATAAAAGTAAATATTTGCTACAAATTTTGAACATTCTGTTATTTTACAATTATTACAACTTTTATGTATAAAATATTACATTTTTCTACTTTTTTACATTTTATTCATACTTTCGTAACATTTCCCCATTATATTATCAATGTACTACCGATTAGGTGGTGCACATAGTTTGTATACGTCATACCCTATAATGGCGTATTTTAAGTTTTTCATACTCAACCTAGAGGGTGAGATTCCCTCTAGGTCCCCCGCAGATGATGGCCTTAGCAAAAGCTAAGGTCTTTTTTATTTTCTCATATGACTATACTTCTCTCTTGTCGCCATACCACCTCGTAAATGCCGTTCAGCTTTATTCACATCTAGCACTTTTCTTATTTCCCCTGCCAATCCCGGATTAATAACTTCAAGCCTTTCCGTTACATCTTTATGTACTGTACTTTTACTTATCCCAAAAACCTTTGCGGCCTGTCTTACCGTAGCCTTATTTTTTACAATGTATCTTGCACTTTCCATTGCCCTTTCTTCAATATATTCTCTCAAAAAAATCCCCTGCATACATTCTTTATATAATGTACGCAGAGGACTTTTTTAATATTCTCTATTTTTGTGATATATGTGCCTGACCTTTACCATTCGTTTTAGAATAATACATAGCCTCGTCAGCCTTATTGAATAAACTTTCTGTCTAACAGGCATCGCCATACAAAATGTATTAATTCCATTATATTTTTCTGAATTAAACACATCAGAAATAGCCATAGCTCCCGAATTAATTAACGCATTAATTTTAGTCTCACTTAAATGCATTTGTTGTTCAACTACATTCTTATCCTGAAGTTGCTCTACAGAATAATATTTCACACCTGATACATTTTCCAAATCCTCTAAAGCTTCAAAATACAGTTTACTCCATTGGCTTTCCGGAGATTCGTCTGATGTATCATATGTTACTGCTATTGATGACATTAGCTTCTGCATAGTATCCATATTATTTAAAATTTCTTCCATGCCATTTCTATGATTCTTTTCAAGCAAATCTTCAATTAACGGTATCTTTTAACCATATTTTTTCTTCTAATGTTAAATATGGAGAAATCATTTCATATACCATTTTGTGATAATTATCAAGTAATTCAATTTCTTTATCTGCCATGTCCTCAAAAGATATAAGTTCCCTATCATACGGAACCAATGTTAATGGTTTAAAACATAAAAATGTTCCCCATTGGTTCTGCTCTTTTTTCTCACATAAAACTAAGTTTTCAATTCTTATTCCAAACTCTCCCTCTAAATAAACTCCCGGTTCATTGCTAGTTATCATTCCTTCTTTAAATACCGGATTAAATTGATTATCCGGAAGAATTCTGTACCTTATGGCATTAGGTGGTTCATGAACACTAAGCAAATAGCCCACTCCATGTCCCGTACCATGATTGTAATCAAGTCCTAAGTCCCATAATGGTTGTCTGGCATTATAGTCTATGGCAACTCCTGAACAGCCTTCCTTAAATACTGACGCTGCCAAATTCAAATGGCCCTTAAGTACAGCCGTATACATCTTTTTCATTTTAGGCGTAACTTTTCCGAGACTTATTGTTCTTGTTATATCTGTTGTTCCTTCAAGGTAATGTCCCCCTGAATCTATTAATACCATACCTTCATCTTTAATTTCATAATCTGATTCTTTATTTGCACTATAATGAACAATGGCTCCATGATCATTATAGCCAACTATAGGCGTAAAGCTTGGCTCAATATAGCTTTTTGCCACAGTTCTAAATTCTTCTAATTTTTCTCCTAAAGAAAGTTCCGTAATTTTTTCTTTTCCAACATTAGTCTTAAGCCAATAAATAAATTTGGTCATTGCAATACCATCTAACAAATGAGCTTTTTTCATATTGGAAATTTCCGTTGGATTCTTAATAGCTTTCTGATTCAGTGCAGGTGTAAAACAGTTTATAACTTCATTATGGGTCTTTATTTTTTTGACAATATTATAATTAGCACTATTCTTATCAATCCATACTTTTTTGTTTTTTGTATTTTCTAATGCGTCATATATTTTAAAATAATCTTCAACTAATATTCCGTCATTCTCTAATTCTTTAACTATCTCATCTTGTATGGATGCTTTCTGAACATATAATGTGGCATCTAAAGAAGTTATTAACATAAAAGAGAGAAATACAGGTGTACATTCCACATCATCACCACGAAGATTTAACGTCCAGGCTGTTTCTTCTAAAGAAGTCAAAACTAAAACATCCACCTCTTTGTTTTTCATTTCTTCCCTTATATCACCAAGCTTATGAGCCCTTGTTTTTCCACAATATTCTAACGAAAGATTCCATACAGGCTTACAGCACATTAAAGGTCTGTTCTCCCAAATTTCTCCAACAAGATCTACATCACTTATAACTGATATGTTTTTTATGGATTCTATTTCTTCTGCCATTGTGGCTGTCATCATTCTTCCATCAAAGCCTACCACCAAAGATTCTGTTGCATTTTTTTGCAAATATTCCCTAATAGTCGGAACATTACACTGGCCACTTTTCATAAGCTTAATCTCTGTGTTCTTAAGCTGGCTTTCTGCCTGAAGAAAATATCTTCCATCAGTCCACAGCGCTGTTTCTTTCAAAGTAACAACAACGGTTCCTGCCGATCCTGTAAATTCTGAAATAAATTCTCTTGTTTTAAAATAATCTCCTACATATTCCGACCCGTGAAAATCGCAAGTAGGCACAATATAAATATCTATATTGTGCCTACTCATTCTATCTCTTAGAGCCTTAATCTTTTCATTAACTGTCATCATCCTGCTCCTCTAAGATTATGTATTACTTTTCTGTTGAATTATTGTATTTTTCATTATAAATATCTATACACTTATATATAATCTTTGCCGCATCTACAGGTCCACCAAACTCGTCAACTTTAGTCTGTTTTCCTTCCAGATTCTTGTAAATATTAAAGAAATTCTTTATTTCTTCAAAAATATGTGATGGTAACTGATTAATATCTGTGTAGCAATTATAAGTCGGATCTCCATATGGAATAGCAATAATCTTATCATCATTATCACCACTGTCAACCATATACATAACGCCTATAGGATAGCATCTTACTAAAGACATAGGTTCTATAGGTTCTGAACACAAAACCAAAACATCTAATGGATCTCCATCTTCATCAATAGTTCTTGGAATAAATCCATAATTAGCCGGATAGTGAACTGAAGAATACAAAACTCTGTCTAAAATCAATAATCCGGTTTCTTTATCTAATTCATATTTCTTCTTGCTTCCTTTAGTTATTTCGATTGTCGCAATGAAATCAGCCGGTCTAATTCTTTCCGGTGAAATATCATGCATAATATTCATGCTTTCTTCCTCCATTTTTCAATTATTTTCATTCCCGTTTCGTCTATTCTTACACTATATTTTATCACGGGATTATACTTTTACAAATACTTTCTAATTATAAAAAACACTGTTTTTATATATTTTTATCATTATTTTCTATAATTTTAATTTTGTTTCTATATTCCTTCAATATTTCCAAACTTATAACTCTATATTTTTTAAGAATTTCCGGGTTAAAATTTTTCTGCATAATCCGTGAATTTTGATTTTTATTGCAAAAAAGTTCTCCATTTTTGTAATCATTTTCCAAAAGCTCCGGTTTTCTATCTACAAAAACAATTCTATCAGCCATTTCAAGGAATCTTATGGGAATGGTTTTCTTTACACCTATTCCTGATATTTCTTTAAAACTGCTATTTACATTCTGAAATCTCTTTAAATTAGTACTTGTATATACATTTATTCCTGCATTCAGTATTTTTTCAATATCTTCATAAATAAAAGATTTATCATCCTCACATTTTCCGCCCATTCCCATTTCGTCCATAATCACAACATTCTCAAAATTGTATTTTGAAACTATTTTCTCTAATGAATAATGATGAACCGGTTTTATGTTAGAGCCTTTGATTTTTCTTTCCTTGCCATTTAAAAAACCTATAACAACCTTCTCCCCATAATTTTGTAAAGCATCCCTTAACATTATATGGGTCTTTCCGGCTCCAGGACTATAACTTGTATAAATAGTTAATCTGCCTTTTTTTATATTATTTTTCATATTAAAAAGTCCTAATTGTGTCTGTTTCCTCTTCACCTGTATTTTCAATAGATTTAATCACAACATAATAACTTACTTTTTCGTTTACCTTTACTTCAACTCTGTCTCCAACCTTGTGTCCCATAAGGGCTGCTCCCATGGGAGAGTCACTGCTTATTCTACCGCTAATTGAATCTCCACGCATTGTACTTACAATCTTGAAAGTTTCTGTTTCGTCATCGTCTTCAAAATAAACCTGAACAGTGTTATTTAATCCCACTTCATCATCTGCTGATTCGTCACTTATAATTGTAGCTGTCTTCAATACTCTTTCAAGGTATCTGATACGTCCCTCGTTTTTGTTCTTGTCTTTCTTTGCTGCATAATATTCAAAATTCTCGCTTAAATCTCCCTGGGCTCTTGCCTCTTTTACAGCTTCGATAGCCTCAGGTCTTACAACTAATTTTCTATGTTCAATTTCTTCTTTTATTTTTTCAACATCACTCTGTGTAAGCTTCATAATGCCTCCTGTTTTTATTAAAATCTTGTACTTTCTCTAATCATTTTATTATAACACTAAAAAAAATCGGTTACAACTTTATCAAGCTTTAACATTGCACTTCAACATTTATATTTTAATATCTACATATTGGCGTTTACACCTTAATATTTACGTTTTAATATTTTCGTTTAATGTTTATGTCTTAATCTTTTTGTAACCGATTTTTTATACTTTTTATTACATTTATTGATGTGTTTTTTATTACATTCGTTAATGCATTTTTATATTGCAAAATTGCATTTTTTTACTATGGATTATTATCCAAAATTCTTATCTTTCTTCAATGTTTGTATAATCATAGTAGTCGCAGTTGCTTACATATGCCGGACGCATAATCTTATCTGCTGTAATGATTTCCTCGATACGATGAGCACTCCATCCTACAATACGTGCTATTGCAAACATAGGTGTAAATAGCTCTTCAGGAATATCAAGCATACTGTAAACCAAACCACTGTAAAAGTCTACGTTGGCACTAACACCCTTGTAAATCTGTCTTTCCTCTGCAATAACCTGTGGAGCCAAAGTTTCAATCATACTATACAAGTTAAAATCTTTAGTTCTGCCCTTTTCGTTAGCTAACTTCTCTACGAAGCTTTTAAAAATCTCAGCTCTTGGGTCAGAAATTGAATATACTGCATGCCCCATACCATAAATAAGTCCCTGTCTGTTAAAAGCTTCTTTATTAAGTATCTTTCTTAAATACTCCTTAACTTCATCCCTATCCGTTATATCATGAACATTATGTTTAATGTCCTTAAACATTTCTACAACTTTAACATTCGCACCACCATGGCGTGGTCCTTTCAATGAAGAAAGTGCTGCTGAAATTGTAGCATAAGTATCTGAACCTGATGAAGTTACAACTCTTGTTGTAAAAGTAGAGTTATTACCACCACCATGTTCCATATGAAGAACCAATGCTAAGTCTAAAACCTTGGCTTCTAATTCTGTGTATTTCTTATCCGGTCTTAACATTCTAAGAATGTTTTCACTTGTTGAAAGCTCCGGCTTAGGTCTGTGAATATATAAACTTTTGTTTCTCTTATAATGGTTATATGCATGATAACCATATACAGAAATCATAGGGAATGTACTGATTAAATTAATGCTCTGTCTAATAACATTTTCCACTGATGTATCTGACATATTCTTGTCATATGATGCCAAAGTCAAAACACACTTAGACAATGTGTTCATAATATCTTCGCTTGGTGCTTTCATAATTACGTCACGCACAAAGTTAGTTGGCAATCGTCTTGATAAAGCCATCATTTTCTTAAATTCAGTCAGATTATCTTCACTTGGTAATTCTCCAAAAAGCAATAAATATGCTACTTCTTCAAAACCAAATCTGTTCTCAGACATAAATCCGTTAACTAAATCCTGAATTTTATAACCTCTGAAATAAAGTCGTCCTTCGCAAGGCACACTCTTTCCATCAACTATCTTAGAAGATTCAACTCTTGAAATGTTAGTTATACCTGTAAGTACACCTTTTCCGTTTAAATCTCTAAGTCCTCTTTTTACTCCATACTCCGTAAAAAGTTCTTTCTCAACTGTGTCATTTTTACGACAAATCTGTGCATATTTTTCAGTAAAGTCCTTAATATTTTCCTTAGTTACAGTCATATAAACCTCTCTTACATCCAGTCTTGTTTTTATTGTCAAATATACTACTGAGGTATATTAGATTTATCTTTTGCAATTTGATTTTTTAATATATAAAGTTTATGGCATTGTGAATAACTTTAAATTCAACAAAATCATGGGCTTTCTCTTTTTCACCGTCTAATGACCAGTTAACATCTGAACAGTTTGTAATCTTTGCACTTTTAATCTGTTTAAATGTTATATTGCCTGAAAAATCCTGCATAAATATCTTCCCAACAGTCTTCATTAACTGAATAAAATCCTTTGGAAATTCAACAAGCATAAGTTCAAACTCACCATCATTAAACTCTACATGAGCCTTGTCCAATCTCATTATTCCGCCAACTTTTTTTGCATTGTTTATGGCTACGAATATATATTTATTCTCATACACCTCATCTTCTGTCTCAATTCTAAGTTTTAACCTTCTGATTTTGAACACTTCTCTAATTCCATGAAGTATATAAGCAAAATGTCCTAATTTATTTTTTAATTTCTGTGGTGTTGAGTAAGATGTTTCCGTAAAAATACCTGCAGATGCAGTATAAACGAAATATCTTCCATTAAACCATCCCAGATCAAGTGATTTTGCTTCTGTTTCCATAATAAACTCTGCCTGATCCTTAGGGTTGGTTCTTAATCCTAAACTATTAGCGAAATCATTAGTTGAGCCTGCCGGAATATATCCTAAAGGTGTTGAAATTTCACCTTCCAGCATTCCCTGCATAACCTCGTTGAGTGTTCCGTCTCCACCCATACACACAATCAAGTCTGCCTTAGCGCCATAATCTCTTGCTATGCGTGTTCCATCTGCTCTCTTCTTTGTATACTTAACTCCAACCTTATATCCCGCTTTTTCAAAAATCTCAAGGGCATCATCTACAAAATGTTTGTTCTTTTTTACCCCCGCTTTAGGATTAATAATGAATAATAATTTTTTCATAACTATTATTATACTCCTTTGTATTTATTTTCCCTTTTCTCTCATATTTCATATCTAAATATTTTTATTTTCATTTTAACTACTAATATAACAAATTTTTCATATTTAGTCCATTAATTATAAATTAAAAAATTATGAACTAACCATAATCTGCAATCCTGCAAAGCATTTTATTCTATATGAATTTCAGAGAAATTTTCTATAGAATAAAAAAATCGAAGGATTATATTTTCCACATATCTCCTCCGATTTTTATATTACCTAAACTACTATCTTATCTGTCCATCACCGTATATCTTATACTTAAATGACTGCAACTCAGGCAAACCGATTGGTCCTCTTGCATGAAGTTTCTGTGTGGAAATTCCGATTTCTGCACCGAAACCAAACTCTCCACCATCTGTAAATCTTGTGCTTGCATTCAAATAAACCGCTGCTGAATCAACCTGATTCATAAACTTTTCTGCAGTTCCTGCATTTTCAGTAACAATACATTCACTGTGTCCTGTACTATATTTATAAATATGGTCTATTGCTTCTTCTACTGAATCTACAATCTTAACAGACATCTTATAATCAAGATATTCTGTTGCCCAATCTGCATCTGTTGCTTTTTCCATATCCGGAATTATCTCTCTTGCTTTACTGTCCCCTACCAAAGTTACATCTTTTTCGTCTAATTTGTTTTTTATTGCAACAAGGGCTTCTTTTGCAATATCTTTATGTATTAACAAACTTTCAGCCGCATTGCATACTGAAGGTCTTGATGTTTTTGCATTAAATACAATATCAACTGCTTTTTTAAGGTCTGCATTCTTGTCAATATAAATATGACAATTACCAACACCTGTTTCAATAACAGGAACTGTAGCATTCTTTACAACTGCCTGAATTAATCCGGCACCGCCTCGTGGAATAAGCACATCAACATACTCATTCATCTTCATTAATTCGTTAGCACTTTCCCTTGATGTATCTTCAACTAACTGTATTACATCTTCCGGCATTCCTGCTTCTTTCACAGCCTGGCGCATTACTTTGGCAATTGTTTTGTTAGAATTAATTGCTTCCTTGCCACCTCTCAAAATAACAGTATTTCCTGATTTCAGACAAAGGGCTGCTGCGTCAGAAGTAACATTCGGTCTTGCCTCAAAAATAACTGCAATAACTCCAATTGGAGTAGACACTTTTTCTATTCTAAGACCATTAGGTCTTTCTGTGGCTGAAAGAATTCTTCCTACAGGTTCAGGAAGAGTTGCCACATCAAGAACTCCCTTAGCCATTCCTTCGATTCTTTCTTTATCTAATTTAAGACGGTCAAGCATGGACTTTGCCATTCCGTTTTTTTCACCATTTTCCAAATCAACCTTGTTAGCTTCAATAATCTTATCTGTATTTTCAATAAGACCTTCTGCAATCTTCTTTAAAGCCTGATTCTTCTTTTCACTTGAAGCAACCATTAATGTTTTTTCAGCTTCTTTGGCATTTATACCTAATCTTTCTAACATATGCCCTCCTTTTTCAGTCCTTTGTAATTATATATGCATTATTATATTTTTTCATTGTATGAATACCTATTATATTCTATCTACTTTGCAGTAAAAAATGTTCCTACCTGATGTCCCTCCAACACTCTATAGATATTATCAGAATCTCCACCATTCATAACAATTGTAGGAATTCCAACTTCTGTAGCAATCTGTGCTGCCTGAAGCTTTGTAATCATTCCACCGGTTCCGAATTTTGAGCCCTTACCACCTGCAATTTCAAACAAATGCTCTGTTATTTCTTCAACAACAGGAATAATTCTGGCATCTTCATCCTTATGTGGATCCTTATCATAAAGTCCGTCAATATCTGTAAGAATCAACAACGCATCAGCCTTAATTAATTTTGCAACAATGGCTGAAAGACTGTCGTTGTCACCAAAAACAATTTCCTCAACTGCCACTGCATCATTTTCATTAATAATCGGAATTGCTCCGTATTCAAAAGTTTTCTCAAACGCGTTTATAAGATTCTCTCTGCACTCGTCATTATCAACGTCTCTCTTAGTTATAAGAAACTGTCCAACTGTGTGACCAAATTCTGCAAACATCTTGTCATACATAAACATTAACTCGCACTGACCGATAGTTGCCGCTGCCTGCTTGCCTGCCGTATTAGTCGGTCTATCGCGAAGTCCCAACTTACCAACACCAACTCCAATAGCACCTGAAGTAACAAGTGCCACTTCAACACCTGAATTAACAATATCTGAAATAACTGCAACCAGCTTCTTAATCTGTCTGATATTGCTCTTTCCCGTATGGTGAGTCAATGTTGATGTTCCTACTTTAATTACAATTCTCTTTACGTCTTTTAATGTTGCCATAATTTCTCCCGTCTTTTATTCAATCCATTTAGGTATCTTAATAACTTTACGTCATAAACATTTTTATTTTAAAACAAGTATATTCATTTGTAAACTAAACCAGCGCTAATTTTGTATAAAAATGTTCAAAACACTTGATTTATATTTCAATCAAATTCAATTTATATTAATTCCAATTTTTCAATTTCATATTTTTTCTAAATTCTTTACTTAAATCTCAGTTTCGTACTGGTTCTTAAATCCTTCACCGAAAACTTCATTAGCTGTGCTAACAATCATAAATGCATCCGGATCAACTTCCTTCAACAGATTTCTAACTTTAACCAAAGTTGCTTTTCTCATAACGCACATAATAACCTCAGTTTCGTTATTCTTATAAGCACCAACTGCCTGAAGCATAGTCACCCCAAGATCAAGTTCCTGAAGCATTCTGTCTGCAATAATTTTACGCTTAGCACTTACAATATAAACCATAGTCTGCTGGTCGCCGTTGTACAACGCCTTATCCATAACCGCTGAAGTAATGTAAATAGTAATTCCCGCATAAAGAGCAACCTCGATATTTCTAAACGCCACAGCAGACGCTGCAAGAATTACAAGGTCCAAAATAATATAAAGCTGACCTGTTTTAAGATGAGGTTTCTTCTGTCTGATAATTTTAATAATAACGTCAGTTCCGCCTGTTGTAGTTTCAAGTCTAAACAAAATACCAATGGCAATACCATGCAAAGCACCACCGATAACCGCTGCAAGCATAGGATCCATAGTAATGGCCTTAATGCCTGTAATACTTGGAATCAGGTCAATGACAATAGACGAAAAAACAACCGTATAAATAGTTGAAATAGTAAACTTCACGCCAAACTTCCAAACTCCAAGAAGAAGAATTGGAATATTAAAAATCAAAATAAGTGCACCGATTCCCGGCAAAAATGGAAAAATCTCCTTCAAAACAATGGCAATACCTGATACGCCTCCCGGTGCCAACTGATTAGGATTAAGGAACCATGCCAACGCCATTGCATACATAATTGAAGCAATGGTAATCCCAATGTATTGCAAGATAAAATGTAAAACTGTTCTCTTCTTATCCACTTAATCTCCCTCAACTTTCGTTAAATATCATTACATTTTTAATTATGTTGTAAAAAAACAACCTAAATACTAATCAAAAATTCCATATTATTAGAGTTCCTAAATTTCCTATTTTTATGAAAATTCATTTTCTGGTAACAATAGCTGTAACTTACAAACACTATTTTCAAAAAATAATCTTTTTCAAAATAATTTCACAGAAAAACAAGGGCTGCCACCCTATAAGCATAGTGCGACAGCTCCTTAATTGTAGTGCTCAACTATTTAATTAACCAAGTAATGCGAAAATCAATACCTGATTAATCACAAAACCTCTTTCGGCTTCTATCTTTCAAAATCTTCATCGCCCGGAAGTTCTATAGTTGGAACACTACAGGCCATGGGGTTAACAGAACAATCTGCGCAACCTCTTGTAACTTCCTTTGAATCCTTCTGATTTTCATCTATAACAACGTTAATATGTCCGTCGCCTTTCTTAACACTATTGTCAAGCATGGCAACAATATCATCTATCATCTTTTCCTTATCGTCCATAATGCTACCTCCTTATGATATCCATTCGTTTCACATTATACCACGAATAAATCCAAAATAACACCACCTATTTAATTTGCAACTAATTTACACTGCCACTGCAAATTAGTCGCATCATTTTATCAACCATTCATCCCAATTTTGTGGCAATCCTAAGTGCTCAAACTTAATATCGTCCTTATATCTATTAATTATATCCTCTAATCGCGGAACTAATTCAGTATTCCACTCATATTCATTAGGATACATATTTCTCAGCACAAGCAAATGTCCCCAAACCTTGGTATTCTCCCTTGGCAAAGCCTTCTCGGCAAAAACCGGATAATCCGCAAACTCCCAATCATAAAACCTGGAATAATGGGCACATCTGTTTCTAATAGTTGTCACACACTGAATCCAATTCTCCAGACAGGCTCCCGTAGTAGAATAAAGATTAGCAATAATATTCTTATCCTCATTGTACATATCCTTAAAAAACCTTGAAAGCATACCCATAGAAAAAAACTCAATAATAACCCACAAAGGATACTTGCCATCGTATTTATCATTATGATGTTTTACAACAGGTGAGTCCTTATTCTCACGCAAAATAGTTCTAAGATGGTGTTGAAAATTCCTGCCATCGTGATACCTGCTGAAATTATTTGGATCAAGATATCCGTCCGGACCATACTTAGTGCCGTGGTGATAGGAAATCTGTGTACGCAAAGCAAACTCAATCTCCTCAACTACCTCAAAAAGCCACGCTCTAAGCTTCTGGTCAAACATATACACATTTCTAATCTGGTCAAAAGTAGTTCCCTCAATGAACCTGCCCTTGCCCTCATATCTGAAAGACTCACAATAAGCAGAAAATCTATAATAATTAGTATGCTTCAAAAACTGCATACAATCATTCTTATCTTCAATAATAAGCCCTTTAGATTTTAAAATTCTAACCTGATCCTGATAACTTGCCGCCTGTTTAATCTTCATAAAATCGCCTCGCTTGCACAATATGTTGGTATAGTATATGGTGAGCCTTGGTTTTTACTACTTCTTTATGAAAACACGTTTAACATTAGACCATTTACTCCAATTGTCATCCGCACCATTAACACGTACTCTCAAATAGTATGCCTTGCCTGACTTAAGCTTTTTAATTAAGTATGTATTATTCTTAACAACCTTAGTCTTAGCCTTTTTAAACTTCTTATTATTAGCATATTGAAGTTTGTATTTATTTGCTCCATTAACTTTTTTAAACTTAATTAATACTGACTTCTTACTTGTTCCCTTAGCTTTCTTAACCTTAACTGAAGTAATCTTACTTGCCTTAATTTTTGTTGTACTAGTTTCCTGAGGAGTTGTTATCTGAACAGTTGATGTTTCTGCAACGCTAGTACTTTCTTTAGGTCCCTGACCTTCTGCCAAAGTTGTAAAATAATGTGACTGGCTAAACAATTGCATATTCAAATCCTTATCCGCTATTGTAACAATCTCGTACCAATATTCAGTATTAGGCTCCAGCTTTATTCCCATATCCTTATTGACATTGCATTCAATCTCAATCTTATTACCAGTTGCTGTATTAACTTTTTCAATGCTTTTCACTACAACATTGTTACTAATCTTACCTTTATATATAGTCCATTTAAATGCCTTAACATTTATTTCCTCTGCCTGTGCATTATAAAGAGTTGCGTGCAAAATTGCATTGTTATCGGTTATAACATTCTCGCTTCCTGATAACATTAAATTAGGTGATCGCAATGCCATTACCTTAAAAGTTATACCTAAGCTCAATATCATCATTGTTAACATAATAATAAATTTAACTTTTGCTTTTTTCATCTTCATTCCTCCAATTTACTTATTTTTATAACACTTTGCTACATACTCTTTCATATCTTCAATACATTCATCACAAAACAGTGTATTCTTGTTTTCGACCTCTATATTATCAATCCAGCCAACATTCATCAAACAGCTTTCACTTCTCCCTGTGTCAGGATGACATGTTTTACACCTTTCTCCTCCTCTACATATCGTCTTTTCTTCATTTATCCATTCATGATAATGGTCAGGTGCTCCATATATATGTGCCATCTCGTAAACTAAACAAGAAACCATACTCTTAAAATATATATTTGATTCAAAAATATTTTGCATAAAAATTCCATTACTGTACCATCTAAAACTTCTATTTGCTTTCACTACTTTTAAGAATACTTCTATTACATTTTCTCTCGTTCCCTCAACATAATCCCCGTTTAAATTCCGATCAATCTTGGTGTTTTCATTATATCAGACTTTACACAAAATTAATACTTTTTTCGTCTTTGTATTACCATTTTATCTATATTTTAAAGAAAAAGGAGAATACAAATGAACACATTACAAAACACAATTTAAGATTACTTAAACCATTGCCAATTTCAAAAAAGAATGGACACAAAAACATTGAAATACAGCAAAGGCGGACGAAGGGGCTACGCCTGTTGATGTGACAGAAACATTTAAAATTACGCCAATAGAAAACAGTGTAAAGGTTGACATTACTTGGGATGATTCATCATATCCTACAGGTTCAGCAGTAGCTGCATATGTTGACAAAGAATCGGATGATAATTTGATGGCAAATGATGCCTATGTTTGGGGAAAAGCAGAGGAAACTCAGTGGCATAGGCAACCTGAAAATTGTAAGATTGATGGGCCAGCTATTACGTTTGCAATAAAAAACGGAACAATAGGCAATACAAATAGCATTTGGGTAAATGGTTACAAGTATAGTAATGCATCTAAGTATCTTCATGCAAGAGGAGATTCTGTTGAAATTGCAACTTCAGCTTTAACTGAAGATATTAACTATATTGCTATTGTAGGTGAAACGGCTACTGCTACATTTGCGATTAAATACATTCCTAAAAAAGTAATTACAATTAACAATTCAGATAAAGCTTATGTAGGCGAAGGAAAATAATATACTTTTGGTAGTACAGGTTATAGATATTATAATGCTGATACAAAAGAAATTTATAAAGCAGGAAGCAAGATTACTGTTGGAGATGACATGAATATAGTTTCAATTAATAAACTTTCAGTTAACCTTACAAATGGTGCTGCAATCAGAATTGATGGCAATCAAGCTGGTGGAATTAGATTTAAAGCCGATGTTGATGTAACATGTGGTGTTGATTATGTTTATTCTCAGGACAATAGTACTGAATATTCAAAATCAGTAATTAGAACCATTAAAGGAATTGCAAATAGTATTTTTGAAGATAAAAATGAATTTGATAAATACAGTGATTAAGAACAATCTTTAATTAAGAAATTTGCAGGTATTGTTGATACAGCTGAATAGGAGGATATTATGAAGAGAGAATATATAAAACCAGAAATGGACTTAATTGAATTACGTAAAGTTGATATTATTACAGCTAGTGGTGATTACGACGATACAAGTTTTATGGATTATAATACCATTATTAATGGATTAAATGATGGTAAACATTCTAAATTCCATTAATAATTAATAAAATTTTAAAGACCAAAAAATCCCAGGCGAAAATCGTCTGGGATTTTTTATATAAATTTCTAATTATTACTGATTTAATCCATTTAACATAATATCTTCTGACCAACCGTCATCGCCGAACACTGCCTGACCTGTGCTTGTTGTAATTATGTTATTATTTTTTATTTCTAATATTTCCATTTCAGGATTAATATATGTTTTCTTCATAATACCCTCCTACTGTGCATCTGTATACTTTGCAAAATCATCAATTATCTGCATTTCATCTGCATTATAACCATTTTCCTTGTATTTAGAACCTTCTTGAATAAGCTTTGCAATATCTTTGATTGATTTCTTTCCGATAACATCAGTATATTTAATAACTGTTGCGTTAGAATCTCCTTCATACTTTATAGTTGCATAAGCTCTTGCAACAAATGGTCTTGGAATATTTGAATCAATCATTTTTATAATTGAGCCACAGAATGTACCACCATATTCATTGTTTGCAGTATCATTCTTTTCAGCATACCATTTATTATTTGTTTCTGATACATTAGCAACATTCAAAACGTTATCACTACCAATTTCAATATTAGAATCACTTCCATTGTAATTAGCCTGTGTTGTTATTAAAATTCCTTCCTGTATTGCGTCAGAATTAATAGCTTCATTGTTATCTGATGTAATAGTAGCTTTATATCTTAAACCTGTTTCACCAGTTACCAATCTAATAGATACTCCATTTGTTATTGTTAAATCAAGTTTATTGACAGATGTGAATGTCATATTTTCTTCCAAAGTAACAACAGAACCTTTTTTGTACATCTTTCCATTACAGTAATAACCATAATCTGCAGTTGTTGGAAGTGTTACAGCATTGTTTGTAACAGCAAGCTCTTCTCCATCCACAGTAGCTGTATACTGTTCTGATTCTTCTCCGACTACTCTAATTAAAAAACTTGTGTTAGTTAATGTTATTCTAAAGACTTTTTCTTCACCTGGTTTAGCATCAATAAGATTTTGGTTAATATATATACAATCGTTTCCACGCCATACTTCAAAGTTTATTTTATCTGTAGTATTTGTATATTCATAACCTTCACCATTTTTATCAACAATTGAAACATTAGTTGAACCTTGTATAAATGCAAATACAGGTAAATCTGCAATGATTGTTTTGCGCACATCATTCCAATTAGGTCCATCTGAACCTTTATCATATAATCCTCTTAAACCTGAATTAGTTAACACCTTATTCAAAGTATCTTCTTCAATGTATACTGTTGCATTATTTTCTTTTGTTTTTTTATCAAAAGCAACCCATTTCTCATTTCCTGTAAGTTCGATAGGCTCTTGTTTTATAGCAGTTTTGGCATCTTCAGTCTTTGTTTCAATAATTACCTTTGCCGTATTGTTAGTTGATTCTATAATTTCCCCATCTGAATTGTAAGCGTTTATTGTAATATTATGTTCTACATTTGCTGAAACTTCACATTCATATGAGACATCAGTGATATTATCTGCAATAATACTGTCATCGACTAAAACAGCATACCTAACAGCACCACTTATTGGTTTCCAAGAAAGAGAAGCCACCTTTCCAACGGTTGCTACTACTCCACAATCATTATTTGTTGGGCTAGTCCAGTCGAAAGTATCTGTGGCAACAACTTCATTATTATTTTCTTTGTCACAAACATCAACTCTAAAAGTATATGAATCTCTGCCAAAAGGTACACGCGCCTGTTCCCAAGCACCGTCGTTTGAAATTATTTGATTATTTTCGTAATATACTTTAAAAGTATATTGACCCACAGGATATGTATTTCTATCCCATGAAAATACAACATTTATTTGATTGGCTCCAACTATAAACTCACCTCTGTCAATTTGTCCATATTTAAATGGAAACAATCCTGCCGCTTTTGCTGTTTTCGTATTGTATACTGTAATTGAAGTCAAAATCATAGCAAGCGATAATACAATAGATAGTACTTTTTTCATTCTTTTCATATTTCTTCTTATCTCCCTTCCCTTTTGAATATAATTACGATTTATCTTCGATAACCCGAATAAATGTACTAATGACAGTTTAGCACCTTTTTTGTGCATTTTCAAACATTATAAGGGGTGAAATTGTTTTTATTTTGTGCATTTTTACAAGTATTTGAAATGATTTTATTGATTTTCGTTTTTATGCAAAAAAAAGAGGACTTCTTTATCATTTCTTAGTCCTCTTTATTTTTTTTATTTTTTCAATTTTATTTTTTTTGTCTTTGACCAGTCTGTACTAACCTGTCCTTCTGAGCTATTTCTGTACGCTTTATAGCGTATATAGTAGGTTTTTCCCTTTTTTAGTTTCTTTATTTTGTAGATTGTTTTCTTTGTTTTTATTGTTCGTACTTTTTTCTTAAATTTCTTATTTGGGGAATATTGTATCTTATATCCCGTGGCATTTTTCACTTTTTTCAGCTTTATTTTGTTTTTTGAAATATTTTTAATCTTTGTTTTTTGATTTTCAAAAAAACTGTTTTTAGTTTTCTCAGATTGTTCATTTTGTAAATCTGAGACGTAATCTGATGCCGCCATTGGATAATTTCTATAAAAATCTGAATTTTTGTATTGGTCATCTCTTGTATGATCTTTGAAATTGTCGCCCTTTAAGAAGTATCTATATCTGATTCCTGCCTGTGAAAGCTGTGAATCCCATGTTGCATCCAGATTATAATAATAATCTCCAAGCTTTACTATGTTCCAACCGTGACGCACTGTTTTGTCTTTTCCATACCCGGGAATTACTCTTACGGATATTCCAAGTTGTTTCAATATTCTATAGATAAGTTGGGCATATCCCTGACAAACCGCTTCTCCATTATATAATGCTGAATATGCTGTAAAAACTATTTCATCGTCAAGACTTTGAGCATATGTAACATGTTTACACACATAATCGTAAACTGCCTTAACTTTTTCATAATCTGTCGTTTCTGATGTAAAGCCTAGCTCTTCTATGATTTGATTCACTTTATCATCTACCAGGCTTCTCTGTTCCAATGTTGTAAAATATTTTATCTTTATAAGAAACTGATACAAATAGTATCCGTTGCTCTTCTGTGCCCTATAAGAAACGTCTCTGTTGCTAATGTCCCAGAACATGTAATCTCCTTCTACAGGGTTGTCTGTTACACTTGCTGCCTTATCTTCTATATCGTAGTAAATCTGGTCTGCTGCAGAACTTTTTGACTTTACAAAAACATAAAGCGTGCTTTGGTGCGCCAGCATAGCCTTTTTCAATGTGGTTGCTGCCTGATTTATTGTTCCATAATTAATTCCCGGAATGTTTGCTGCTTCCAATCTTTTATTTTCAATTGTTACTGTTCCGGTTCTAATATCAGCTTTTTGACTGCTTATAAGCTTTTCTATTTTATTTTCTGTAATCTGACTTTGACTACTTTTTTCTATATTATAAATTTGGTCAGCTTTTACACTAGTTATATTTACGGGAGTCACCAGCATTGCCAATGCCATAATTATTGATATTATTTTTTTCATATATAACCTCTTAAATCTTTCCGATAAAAACGTTTAGGGACTACATATAGTTCAAAGGCAGAATTAATGTACTGTTGTACTTTTTAATTCTGCCAATTTGTTATTATTTCTTTTTGTATTTTGTCTTGTATGTTACACCTTCGTACTTAAGCTCTCTTAACATCTTCTTTCCTTCAAGAAGTGTGTATGTTAATTTCTGATTGTGATTATTCTTAAGCTTGAAGTGAATCATATATTTTCCAACTTCAATCTGTGTTATATGGTTCTTGCTACTGATTTCCACATCATAACCTAATGACTTGTTGTTCATATCCTTAATTTTGATGCATGATTCGCCCTTATACAACACTTCTGAGAAAGTGATGTAGTAAGTTGTTTTCTCACCATTTACAGTTCCTCTATGCTTCCAGGTTCCTAACCATAATGACACTTTCTTATGGAATGAGTTCATTGAATCGTAAAGTGTTTTTGCTTTTGCGTAGTTGCCTTTAATCTGATTCAAAAGATTCAAGCTTTCCTGAATCTTTCCTGCCTCGCCAAGTTTAACTGCCTGATTATAAACACTTTCGCTTAAGTTTGCTGACTTTGAAAGTTTTTCTACTTTTGAGTAAACTTCCATTCCCTCTTTAATTGAGCCTTTGTTAATTAACTGTTTTGCGTAGGCATAACCATATTCCGCATACTGTGCCTGGAAAGTCTTGTTGTCCTTTGCATATACGTTCTTGATTGTCTGCCATGCTGTGCTGTAATCTGCCTTAATATATGAAACCTGCGCCATTCCTGCACTTGCCTTATTAATTAAATTAAAATCAGATGCTGCCTGGGCACTTGATGTAAATAACTGCTGTGCCTTGTCGTAATCTTTCTTGTCTAATGCATCTGTTGCTGCGTAATAATCAAGGAAAGCACCTGCCTGCTTGCCATATTCTGAGCTCTTGTCGGCATCGTTACTCTTCTTAAAATAGTCTGAAGCCTTGTCTTCATCTTTTTCATTAAGTGCCTGTAAACCAAGATTATAGTATGCCTCTGCAAGAAATCCCTTGCTCTTTCTAAATCCGCCAAGATCCTTAAAAGCAGTAACTGCCTGTGTGTATTTCTGGTTCTTAATCAGCTTCTCTGCGCTTTTGTATTTCTTATTAGGTATAAAGAATGTTACTGTTGCAATTGCCGCAATTACAATAATAACTCCAACTGCTGTAAGAACTGTCATATATTTCTTCTTTACATCCTTCTGTCTGTTGACACGTCTGTCTTCGCTTGCCTGTTTTCTTTCTTCATTCTTTACGGCAATATCGTATTTCTTATGTGCTGTCTTTATTAATTCCTTGCTATTCTTGTACCACGCAATTCGTTTAAGAATTTCAATTCCATTTCCAATGCTTGCAGAATCGTCTTTCTGTACTTCTTCCATTCCTGAGATGTAGTTGTCTTCGTAGTCTTTAGTCTTTGCCTGTGCAAAAACTTCTACGTCTTCCATCTCTCCTGCGCTTTCAAGTACAGCGTCTTTCTTAGTCCAAACTGAACCGTCTGCAAAAACTACCTTGTCTATCTTTATGATAAACTTAACTGCATTCTCATTCTTTATTGTAATCTTTGCAGCCTTGCCTTTTGATGCAAGGTATTCCTGTCCCATTGCAAGATAGCTGTGGTTAATCTGTTCAACGTTGCCTTCACCGTCATCTGCATAGATTGTAATGTAGAGATCCCTTATCTCCTTCTCTTCATAGATATTTGTAAATATAAGTGAAAGTCTGTTAATGTTACTTACCTGGTCTCTCTCAAGAGTTCCTTTTTCAAACAAAACAGGGCTTCCGTATGTCCAAAGATTTGGCTCTAACTTGGCAATAATCTTGTATCTGCCATTTTCTTTTTCTTCCTGTTCAGATTCTTCACTCTTTGAATCTTTATTTTTTGCAGTTTGCTTCTGCTCTGAATCTTCCTGTGTCGCAAACTCTTTTGTTGACTCTGCTGATTCTTTCTGTTCGGCAGTTTCTACAATCTTTTCTGCTTCTGCACTTTCCTGCTCTACTGTAGTTTCTTCTTTCTTTATTTCTAATTCTTTATTGTTTGCTTCTTCTGCTACAGTATTTTCATTACTCTGTACGCTTTCTTCAGCGATTTTTTCTTTGTTGTTTTTTTCTTCCATTGTTATCTCCCAAATTATATTTTTCATTTCGTTTTGATATACAATTTCACAAATTCCATTCTAACATATTTTTAGAAAAAAGAACACCCATTAATAAATGGATAAAAAAGGATATTCTGTGAATTTCCTGTAAACTGAGTTTCTCTTTAGTGAATCACCACAACGCACAAAAGCATACTTCGGAGGTATTTTACCCCAAAGTATGCTTTCTTAGATTCTCTTTCGTTTCCGATAGTGTCTCACTAACCAGAAACATCTCTCATTTCACTATTTATTCAATTATTTTTGTTATTTCTATTTTTTATTTTTTGATTTTTACTTTTTTAACTTTTGACCATGCGCCGTATTTCTTTGAACCGTTTACTACTTTGTAAGCTCTTGCCTTAACCCAATAGGTTTCTTTTTTGTCAAGCTTCTTAATTGTAACTTTTGTCTTCTTAATGTTCTTAACACTGTAGCCCTGGAATTTCTTGTTATCGCAGTAACGAATCTGGTAGCCTTTTGCACCACTTACTTTAGCAAGTTTAATCTGCATTTTTCTCTTCTTTACATTTTTAAGAGTTTTGATTTTTGCTCTTGCAGGTGCTGTGACAATTGTTGTGTTCTTGTCGTCGTCTTTTTTGTTAACTTCATTTTTTTTGTCCTGTTCAAGTTCTTCTGCTGTTTTTGGTACGTAGTATCTTACATAGTCAACTTCCATTGTAGCACTCCAATCACTGTTTGTTGGAGGGTTGCCCTGTGCTAAGTTTCCGCCACATGCCACATTAAACAAAAGATAGTAATCATCATTTAATACGCTACGCTGTCCTGCATAGTTTCCTGTTGTTAAATCTGCTGTTGAATATGTTTCTGCGAAATCAGTTATTCTTACAAACTTATTTGTCCATGTTCCGTATGATGTTAAAAGCTTACCATCTATGTAGAATGCACATATGCTTCCATCTCTGTAACATCCATATGTATGCCATTCTGTCTTATTACTTATATTACGGTTAGTGTAAACATACTGATCTGCTCCATTCCATTTTGGATAATGGATTGTGCTCTGGATATCTGATCTTGTGTTGAAAGCTTCCATAATATCAATCTCACCACATGCAGGCCAAGTCTTTCCGTTAGTTCCAAGCATCCAGAATGCCGGCCAAATTCCCTGTGATGAAGGAATCTTTATTCTTGCTTCAACATATCCATATCCAATGTTAACCTTTCCTGCACTTTTGATTCTTCCAGATGTCCAATTGTAACTACCAACTTTTTCTGTCTGGGCTTTAATCTTCATTGTTCCATCTGATACAGATATGTTGTTTGCTCTATAGTATTCTTTCTCATTGTTTCCCCAGCCCCAGTTTCCATTTCCAATCTCCGGAGTCCAATGGTTACTGTTAAGTTCTGTTCCGTTAAATTCATCACTCCAGTTAACTTTCATCTTTGAAATATCAATATTCTGTGCTGGTTCTGCTGCTTTAACTGTAGTTCCTGCAAAACCAATACCTAATGTAGCTGTAGCTACCACTGCAAAAGCTAATACCTTTCTCATACAAAATCTCCTTTTCAATTCATGTTTTCCTGATTTAAATGTGTTATTGTCAATAATTCAATATTCTTATTGAATCATCCGAAAACGTTTTTATTTTCTGCTATTGACACTATTATACAATAAAGTGGTGGATTTTCAAGGATTTATCAACAAATTGTATAGTTTTTATGGTATTTTTATTTGTTTTTATTGTTGGGAAGGATTCAGTCTTGAGAGTGTTTTTGTAAATTTAGGAATGAAATTCATAATTTTTGATTGCTTTTTTGGAAAACTCATAACTTTTATGTTTCTTAGCCCGGTTGGTTATGTAATTTATAATCATAATAGCAAAAAGAAATAGCATCCTCTACGGCTCAATGTAAAGGATGCTATTCTTTGTTTTTAATTCACTGAGGGCAAATCGGAGTTATATCCGATTCACTTTCTAACTGGTTTATACACTAGGGCACTTGATTTTTAAAGTGTCCTTTTTTTCTTCAGTCTTTTCCCCTATTTCTGTGGCAATACTAAATTCTGCCTGATTACATGTCCTTCAATATAGCTTTGGGCATTTTCAAGTGTTGTATAGCTGATTGCCTCCAAGGCTTCTTCTGTTAAGAATGCCTGATGGGATGTTACGATTACATTTGGGAATGATAGAAGTCTTGATGTAATGGATGTTTCCATTATATCGTCTTCACGGTTTTCGAATACGTTAGCTGTTTCTTCCTCGTAAACATCAAGACCTACGCTGTGGAATTTGTGCTGACGTATTCCCTTAATCAAGTCTTCTGTATCAATTAATGCACCTCTTGATGTGTTTACAAGAACTACATTGTCTTTCATCTTGTTTATTGTTTCTGAATTTATCATATGATAAGAATCATCTGTTAATGGGCAATGAAGTGAAATCAAATCACTTTCTGCCAACAATGTGTCAAGATCAACATATTCAACAAAATCCAAATCAGGATTTTGATATATATCATAGGCAATAACTCTCATTCCAAAACCTTTGCAAATCCTGCACATTGCAGCGCCGATTTTTCCGGTGCCGATTATTCCTGCTGTTTTCTTAAAGAAATTAAGTCCTGTAAGACCCACAAGGCTAAAGTTGTTTTCTCTAACCTTGATGTATCCCTTATGAATGTGTCTGTTACTTGCAAGGGCAAGAGCCATAGCGTGTTCTGCCACTGCCTCCGGTGAGTATCCCGGAACTCTCATAACTAAAACTCCTCTTTCCTTAGCTCTTTTAATGTCAACATTATTAAAACCGGCACATCTTAAAAGAATAATCTTTACACCATTGTCTGCCAAAACATCTATAACCTTAGCACTGAAATCTGAACTTACAAAACCACATACAGCCTCAAAGCCTTTGGCATACACTGCGTTTCTTACGGAAATATCACTATCAACGTATTCGATTTCAATGTCCTCATACTTTGGCAAAACCTTATCAAAAGATTCCTTGTCATATTTCTTTGTATCATAAAATAAAATTTTCATACCTGCACCTTCCTAACATTTAAATTTCCATATGGATTAACTTAGTTATAAAGTTTTAATCGTAATATGTCAATTTTTGTTTTTAGTCAATTTATTATAATCCATCCTGCACTCGTCTCTCTTCCACTGCCTGCTGAACCATCATATCTTTAACCTTCATTAGACGAATCTGTGTGCTACGCTCATTTTCATCTAACTTCATTGTTATATACTTTATGTTTTCCATTGCTTCAGGAATTATTACATGTTCTAATGCATTTACTCTTCTTCTTGTTTTTTCAATTTCAGTTGCCATAAGCTGACAGGATTTTTCTATCTCTGCCAGTTTAAGCATATCTTCAAAAACAGTACTTAAGGAGTATACTGCGTCATCCAAATCTCCTGCTGTAAAAGCATAGCCATAAGAGTATATGTCATTTCCACTTATTTCGTCATTAGTTGAAAAAGTAGGTATGTCAACGCTCATTACATTCTTAACACCTTGATTAATATTCAGGCTTTTCTTTGATGCCATAAGTGCAGTGTTCAAAACCTGTTCGCTCATTCCTGCCCTTGCAATGGCAAACTCCATGTTGGCATTTTTTATGCCTTTTTCAACTTTAAGTCTTAATTCCATATTTTCTTTTATAAGATCCATAAACTGTCTTACCAACTCATCTCTTTTATCTTTTAAAAGCTTGTGACCTCTAGTAGCAGAAAGCAGCTTTTTCTTCTGTTTCGTTAATTCCATTCGGGTTGGATTTACTCTTGTTCCTGCCATAATTTTCCCTCATTTCTAAAAACTATCTAAAAAATCAATACAACCAATATTAATTCTAATCCTGCTGCTTATAATATTTTTCAAGGAACTTATCATCAATTCTCTTTAACTCCGACTTAGGAAGCATTGACAAAAGTTTCCAGCCAATATCCATAGTTTCCTCAATGGAACGGTTTGCGTCATAGCCCTGTGAAACATATTTCTTCTCAAACTCGTCTGCAAACTTAGCATAAATAAGATCAATGTCTGACAGTGCAGCCTCACCAAGAATTGTCATAAGTTCTTTGGCTTCCTTGCCTCTTGCGTAGGCTGAGAAAAGCTGATTCATTACGTTACTGTGGTCAGCTCTTGTTTTTCCTTCGCCAATACCTTTGTCCTTAAGTCTTGAAAGAGATGGAAGTACATCTATTGGTGGTGTAATTCCTTTTCTGTAAAGGTCACGGCTTAAGATAATCTGTCCCTCTGTAATATAACCTGTAAGGTCAGGGATAGGATGAGTCTTGTCATCTTCAGGCATTGTAAGAATCGGAATCATTGTAATACTACCATCTTTGCCACGCTGACGACCTGCACGCTCATACATTGTTGCAAGGTCAGTATACATATATCCCGGATAACCACGTCTGCCCGGAACTTCCTTTCTTGCTGCAGAAACTTCTCTTAATGCGTCTGCGTAGTTTGTAATATCAGTTATAATTACAAGTACGTGCATTCCTTTTTCGAAGGCAAGATATTCTGCTGCAGTAAGTGCCATTCTCGGCGTTGCAATACGTTCTACCGCCGGATCATTGGCAAGATTGATAAACAATACCGTTCTGTCAATTGCCCCTGTTTCCTTAAAACTATTTATAAAAAAGTTTGATTCTTCAAAAGTAATACCAACTGCCGCAAAAACAACTGCAAAAGGTTCGTCAGTTCCAATAACCTTTGCCTGTTTTGCAATCTGGGCTGCAAGGTTGGCATGTGGCAAACCTGAAGCTGAAAAGATTGGTAGCTTTTGTCCTCTTACAAGAGTGTTAAGTCCGTCAATTGCTGAAATTCCTGTCTGGATAAATTCAGAAGGATAATTTCTCGCTGCCGGATTCATGGCCACACCGTTAATATCTCGTCTTTCCTCCGGAAGAATGTCAGGACCTCCATCTATTGGATTTCCCAAGCCGTCAAAAACTCTTCCAAGCATATCCGGCGAAACTCCAAGTTCCATGCTTCTTCCAAGAAAACGTACTTTGCTGTTAGACAAATTAATGCCTGTAGAGTCTTCAAATAGTTGAACCAGAGCATTACTTCCATTAACTTCAAGAACTTTACATCTTCTTACTTCACCGTTTGCAAGTTCTATTTCACCTAATTCATCGTAAGTAACATTTTCCACATTTCTAACCATCATAAGTGGTCCTGCTACTTCCTGAATTGTTCTATATTCCTTTGGCATATTAGAAGTCCTCCTTTTCCAGTGTATTTGCCACCTCTTCGGCAAGCTTGTCCATTATTTCATTGAACGCTTCATCAAGCCGGTCTTCGTGTGTATATTTAAAACGTCCGATTGCTTCACGTACAGGCATCTTAATAAGCTTATCAACGCTTGCTCCCTGTTTAAGGGCTTCCATTGACTTATTATAGAAACCAAGTACCAATTCCATCATCATATACTGCTTTCTAAGTGATGTATAGGTATCAACTTCATGGAAAGAGTTCTGATGCAAATAATCTTCTCTTATTGAACGGCTTGCTTCCATCTTTAATCTGTCAGGTGCAGACAAAGCATCCATGCCTACCATTTTTACGATTTCATCAAGCTCTGCTTCTTCCTGCAATAATTTCATTAACTCCTGTCGAAGCTTTAACCAATCTTTATTAACATTTTCTTCAAACCATCCACCAATTCTGTCTACATAAAGTGAATAACTTGTAAGCCAGTTAATTGCCGGAAAATGTCTCTTGTATGCAAGGTTTGAATCAAGTCCCCAGAATACTTTTACAATACGAAGTGTTGCCTGAGATACAGGTTCTGAAATATCACCACCTGGAGGAGATACAGCACCGATAACTGACAAAGCTCCTTCCCTGCCTTCTTTTCCAAGTGTAACAACATCCCCGGCACGTTCATAAAACTGTGCAAGACGGCTTCCAAGGTATGCCGGATAACCTTCTTCACCGGGCATCTCTTCCAAACGTCCTGACATCTCTCTTAAAGCCTCTGCCCAACGTGATGTTGAGTCTGCCATTAAAGCTACTGAATAGCCCATGTCTCTAAAATATTCTGCTATTGTAATTCCTGTATAAATTGAAGCTTCTCTTGCTGCAACAGGCATGTCAGATGTGTTGGCTATAAGAACTGTTCTTTCCATTAATGACTGTCCTGTTTTTGGATCCTTTAATTCCGGAAACTCATTAAGAACGTCTGTCATTTCATTTCCACGCTCACCACAGCCAATGTATACTACAATATCTGCCTCAGCCCATTTTGCAAGCTGATGCTGAATAACTGTTTTTCCACTTCCGAAAGGTCCCGGAACTGCTGCAACGCCACCTCTGGCAATTGGAAACAAAGTATCGATAACTCTTTGTCCTGTAACCAATGGCTTATAAGGAGCTTTTTTCTCTTTATAAGGTCTGCCTTTTCTAACAGGCCATTTCTGCATTAAAGTTAATTCCTTTTCACCATCTTCCGTCTTAACTGTGGCAACAGTTTCAGTAACGTCATATGTTCCGCCTTTAATGCTTGTAATTTCGCCTTTAATTCCATATGGAACCATTATTTTCTGAGTAACTGCTGCTGTCTCTTTTACTATTCCAATAACATCTCCCGGTTCAACAATGTCCCCAACTGAAGCTGTTGGAACAAACTCCCATTTTAACTCTCTTTTCAAAGAAGGTACGGAAACACCTCTCTTTAGAAGATTGCCCGATACCTTCATAATATCATCAAGTGGTCTTTGAATTCCGTCATAAATACTACCGATAAGACCCGGTCCAAGTTCTACTGACATAGGCGCTCCCGTTGATACAACAGGCTCTCCCGGTCCAAGTCCGGCTGTCTCCTCATAAACCTGAATTGATGCTCTATCTTCATGCATTTCTATAATTTCACCAATAAGATGCCTGTCGCTAACCCTAACCACGTCAAACATATTGGCATCACGCATTCCCTCTGCTATTACAAGAGGTCCTGCTACTTTCTTAATTACACCCTTGCTATACTCCATGTTTTATTCCTTCCCAAATACAATATCCGAACCAATAGCCTGCTCTACACAATCCTTAACTCCTTTTACTCCGTCTCCCGTGTTTCCTTTTACACCAGGAATAAGGATAATTGCAGGAACCATCTGCTCTCTGTATTTTTCTATCTCTGCTGAAAGCTGTTTTGCTAACATTTCTGTAATGTATATAATGGCATATTCACCTGCAGCTATTTTTCTTAGCAAATGTGCTGCCTCTGTTACGTCGGTAACCGGAAATGTATCAAGTCCCAGTGCGCTAAAGCCATATATACTGTCATAATCACCTATAACTGCTACTTTATGCATACATTACCCTTACCCTTTCTTTTATAAACTCATTGTCAAAACCATTAATTTTGCCCGAAAGAATAATTTTTACTGTTTTAATTTCATTCTCTCTTGCAATAACATAAGCAATAATCGGTCCTATTGAAAAAGAGTCATATTTCTGTGACTTTATATCTTCCACAATCTTATTGTCACACCAGCATTCAAAAACTGATTTTGATATTTTTAAAGCACTAACTGCCTGACTATAGCCTATCTTTTCAAGATAAGAACAAACTCCATCCAAGCCGTCCTTGCAAGCTATAATCAATTCCGTAACGCTTACTCCGTCACAACTTACAAGTGCTTTTGAAACAAAAGATGCGTCCTTATTTGTAGCTGCACATCTTACTGCTATTTTAATGTCTGATATGGTAACCAGGTCATCTGCGTATTTTTTAATCATTTCATTAGTTGCTTCCTGACCTGCCTGCTTAATTGCCTCCAGTGTTGCCCTGTCAATAATCACATCGCACAGCTGTCCATCGCCAGTCTGCATAAGAACTGTTGTTGCATCCTTTGCCGCCTGCTCCATGCCTTTAGGAAGCAGATTGTAATTGCCCTGCCTTATACAATTTTTCAAGAATTCCGTGTCTGTTTTTGTATCTTCATAAAACACATTTTCAGTTTCAAGGTCAGTACAAACCTGCTTAATTACCGCCTTAAGATTATGGTACTCGTTGGCAATGGTGAGAATCTCACATTGTTCCTTGTCTTCAATTAATTCATCCAGAATCTTCCACGTTCTCCTTCGCTCCTGTTCAAGCATTTCCTCCAAGCTCTGGTCCGGGTTTCCGTTCCCCCAGCCCCTGGTTCTTAAGAAATCCATAGCCTCGTCATAATCCTTGCACTGCACCAACTGATTAATGTTTTCATCTGTAAACAAACTACCTTCAAGCGCTCTGATTCTGGCAACACCATAAATATATTCCTGCTCCATGGCATTACCCCCTATCCAAACAACTGCTTATTGGCAATATCTTTTATTCTGTCAATATTAGAATCAAACAAGGCCTTCAAAGTACAATTCTCTTCAATCTCTCCATAAACTAATACAAAACCGTCCTTAATATTAGCCGGCTCCTTATCAATTACAAGCTCTCCCTGATTCTCTGCCACAATCTCTTTTACTCTATCTTCAAAACCATTAGGAATCCTATCCAAATCCTTCTTAGAAAAACAAATCTTTCCCTTGCCCTGCTGAACATTCTTCCTTAAAAGCTTCTCCAAAACGTTAAAATATTCTTCATCATTAAGACCTGCTATACTCTCCCTAGCCTTATCAATAGCCTGTTCAATAACCTGTTGCTTAGCCCTAAGAATAGAATTACGTTCCAAAAACTCCATACCTGAAACCGTCTTCTCCTCATAAAGTTTGCGGTCAGCCAAAGCCTTCTTCTCAATCGAAACAACTTCTACTTCTACGTCTTTTTTAATTTTATTCATATAGTCCTTGCAAAAAACATCTGCTTCTTTCAGAATTTCATCTGCTTCCTGCTTAGACTGATTTCTAATCTCCTCTACAATGTTATCCAAACCACTCATGCAGCCCCTCCTTTCTTTTGCACGTCATTAACTACAACAACAATTCTCACATAATCTTTTCTCACTGCAATAGTTGAAAACGTGTAATTTCCATTACCTATTTTTTCTCTCAGTATTATTCACTCTAATTACTTTCGCCCCTGTGGGGGATGAAAACTTTAGAAGAAGGTACTCTGAAGCCGTCGGTCCTTAGAAGGTGGGGCAGCGAAAGCTGTCACGGCTTCTTAGTACCGCTACGAGCTGAAGGTAGCGGGAGCGTGCCTTCGATAAAGATTTCATCCTACCACAGGGATGTGAAAGAAAATTATAGTGCAATACCGTTTACTGATAAGAATGATATCAAAAGAGCTAAAATTGCGTATGTTTCTACCATTGCTGGGAACAACATTGCTTTTGCGAATTGTTCAGGTCTTTTTGCTACAATTCCAATACTGGCTGCTGATGTTTTTCCCTGATACTTACCTGAGATTAAACCAACTATTGCCATTGGAAGGCATGCTGCCAATATCTGTAATCCCTGTGATGATGTTACTGCAACTGCTCCACTGCCAATGATTCCGATTTTTGATAATGTAATGAATCCAATAAGAAGTCCATATAAGCCCTGTGTGCCCGGAAGTAACTGCATAATAAGTACTTTTGCAAATTTTGATGGATCTTCCGTCATTACTCCTGATGCAGCCTGTCCTGCAATACCTACACCTATTGCTGAACCTGCGCCTGCCATAAGTACTGCAAGTGCTGCTCCAAGCAATGCATAAAATAAACCTAAATTATCGAAAAATGTTCCTAAAGTCATAATTAATTCTCCTTTACTTTTACATATTTTGTATCCGCCTTAAATGGTTTAAACTCTCTTCCGCCACCTTCATAAAATTTTCCAAAGAATTCAACAAACTGTAGTCTGTTGGTATGAACGTAGGCTCCCAAAAGGTTTATTGCCATATTGAATGTGTGTCCGATTAGGAAAACCACTATAAAGAAAATTACTCCCACTATTGATTTTCCCATCATTGCTGCCATTGTGTTAATTACCTGGGCTATTACTCCTGTTGCAAGTCCAAGGGCAAGTAATCTTGAATATGATAGCAAATCACTTAGCCAGCTTGTTGTGTCATACAGGCTGTAGGCTCCAAGCAATAATCGCTTCACAGGATTTTTTGCTCTTCTTCCTGCCATAAGAAGTATTCCAACCATGCCACCTATTGTCATTATCTTTGATAGCATACTAAGCCATGCCGGGAAGACTATTGTGCTTCCTGCCAATGAGGCAAATATACTTGTTGGAATAAGCATTAATATTAATCCAATCAAAAATACATACCAAAGAACAACATCGCATACAAATGACATTACATCTTTTTGCTTTAGCATCATATATCCCTTAATTCCAAGTCCGGTAAACAAATGAACAATACCGAAACATAAGCAATATATAAGCATTTTCATTGGCTGTTTAATAGGTTCAAACCACAGCGCCGGTATTCCTATGTTTACTTCAAAGAATGTTTTTCCTATAACTGTTATTGCATCTCCGAAATACCCTCCGAAAAGTATTCCCCATAATAATGTTGAAATGCCACAATACATAAACATTCTAAGTGTTTTCGCCATTGTTTCTTCCATGTTCGGGAATTTTTTTAAAACTATAAAACATCCAATAAACATTAAAAATCCGTAAGCTGCGTCTGACAGCATTATTCCAAATAAGAAATAATAGAAGAATGCTGTTATTGCCGTTGGATCAATTTCCATTTTGTTAGGGAAACCAAATGATGTTACAACACCTTCAACTGCTCCCTGAACTTTTCCGTTAGTTAACAGCACCGGAACGTTCTCTTTTTCCGTTGGCTGTTCCACGTCAATTGCCACATTAAACTTGGTTTCCAGTTCTTCTTTTAATGCCTCAACCTGTTTCTCAGGCATATAACCTGTAACAAAAAAAGTATGTTTGGACTGTAAAAGCTTTCCTACCACCTTGTACTTGTCCGCTCTGGTTTTGTAATAATCTCTTATTTTCTTAAACTCAAATCTGTAATCTGCTTCTCTTTCCATTTGAGCTTTTATATTTTCAATGTCCAGATTATATTCTTTAATTCTATCCTCTCGTTTTGTAACCGAAGCTGTTGGTATGTGATGAACCATAATAGGCGGTTTGCTAAAATCCAGTTGCCTTAAGGCTTTTTCAACCTGCTCCAAATCATGTTTCATATAAGATACGGTTACATAAGTCTGATATTTGTCCGCCGAAACTATCTGCATATACAGTGATTTTGGAAATTCTTTTAAGCTTTCTATTTTTCTTATCAAATCCTGTTCCGTATATGAACCTGAAATAACGCCCACCATAAATCCGGTGTTTTTGGTTCCCTGAAAATTCATTGGGACATCAAGTTCAAGCCACGGTTGCAATGCCTGTATTTCGTCTAAGCATTTCTGCTTTCCTGACTCTTTTTCATCTATACTTTTCTTCTGCTCGATTATGTCATTAACAAGCCCGTTAATTTCATTTCGCTTATTTACTATTTCGTAATAATCGTCCGAGCTAATAACTTTCTTTCCTTCAAGGCTTGAAAGCATGGACTTTTCTTCAGGAATATAAGCTTCAAGAATTTCTAATGCATTGTCCGTTAACGCCGCCTGTCTCTCGTAAAGTGAAATCTGGGTTGCCGTGTTCACTTTTTCAAACACCTTATCCTCTTTCACTTCCTCATGAACTTCCAGACAGCCCTTTAATTGCAAAAGTTCCAAAATCTTTTTTCGGTCTTTCTTCATTGCGCATATATTTATTTTGCACATTTTCAAAACTGCCATAAATTCTCCATTCTGTCATTTAAATGACGGGTTATGCCTTAAAATGATTTAAATGTTCCCCTCTACCTTAGGATTACACGGATTGTGACCTGCTTTGTAATCCTAAAATAAATACTCTACTATGGCTTTCACCGTGCCATCCATTTTCTCATATGACTTGTTCTTCAATTGCATAACCTTTAAGTCAATCTCTTTCTGTTGCTCCTCATTGTACTTTTCGCATTTTGCAACTGTCTCTGCCATTTCCTTTTCTGCTTTTTTCTTGGCTTCCTTTAACCTTTCAGTTCGATATTCAGCCCCTTGTATCTTAACTTGATTCTTCATGTCCTGCCCGTTAACTTTTGCAGTGCTTATAACCTTGTCCCCTTCAAGCTCTGCTAACCTAACCGCATCAACCGTCTCCTTTATCATACTAACCTCCTTTCCTATACAAAATTGTGCATTTTGTCCGATTTTTTATTGTTTTTTATTACTTTTTGTATATTTTTAACTAATTATGCTAATATAATAATTCATCTAAAAATTATATGCAAGTTACATTTTTAGTCACTAGTACTTTATTTATACATTTTCTCATTCAAGTCGCTTTATTTTACAATTTTTAAGTTATGAATTTACATACTTGGATTCTCTAAAATAGTTTGTGCTTATAAAACAAAATCATACATTTTTAGGAATAATAGTTAAGGAGCTGCACTCCAATGGTTTGTCAACCACTAAAGACACAGCTCCTTAAATGTTTTTAATTTTATTTACCAAGTTAAAACCCTTACTTTGGTTTTTTTAGAAATTTGTGTTTTATCTAAACTTGATTTTTTAAACTTACCACAACCATATATTTCTATTTTTTTAAGTTTCTTATTATTTTTCTTAGACATTTTAATTTCTTTTAGTTTCGTACAGCTTTGCAAATAAAGATATCTAAGATTTTTCATTTTTGAAATATCCAATTTTCTTATCTTTTTATTTATGCAATAAGCACTTCCGTCTATACTCAGTTTTTTTAGTTTGGCATTCTTTCCAAATTTTATTTTTTTGAATATAGTTTCATAAGAACTAAATGTTTTTAAAGTTTTCAAATTTGAAACATCTACTTTTCCTTTACTATCTAATAAACGAATACTTTCAACTTTAGATTTTTTATCAAATTTCAAGTTGAAATTTTCACACGCTACAAAGCTTATATACTTTAATCCCTTTAACTGATTCAAATTATAGTTTCTGTCACTAAATGTTATTCCAATAGAATCAATTTTTAAGGTTGATAAATACTTAAAGTTTTTTACGTAGCCTCTTTCTCCGTTTACCAATGCACATGCAAAATGTATATGACTTACATTCTTAAACACCTCTATTCCTTTAAAGTCTATAACTCTATATTTTTCATCTTGGTAAACCTGCCTTCCATATTTATATCCATCTGTTTCCTGTATATCCGCAGCATCAACAGAAAATGATGTTGGATCTTCCATTTCGTATTGAGATAAATATCCATCTCTATTCATATCATACCATTTCAAAACAGCACGCCTAACCATTTCATTTGGAAAAGAAGATTCGTCTATTTTTAATATGGGTTTATGTTTTGCATATACAGACTCATCATAGCCGGTTGATGTGTCTGCATATATTACCATTGTACTCACAATAATGCTAACAACTAGTAAGATAAAAAGGGTAAATTTCTTTTTCATATTAATCACCTCAATTCGTAGGAAAATCCCATTCACATGATCTTTCTGCTAACCGATTCGAATAAGTAATAAAATTGGAATCATTATTTACATTAGATGCTGAATATGAAAACAATCTGTATAATATAAATCTATCATTTGGGGTTGATACAGATGATATAAAATCATTATTATCAACAATCTGTTTACATGTAATCAATTCTGTCTTCATTATTTTCACTTCGCCACTTTCTACTTTCAAACATTGATTCATTACATTTTTTACAGTTATACCTGCTGATTTGTATCTACTCGGATAATAATTTATATCATCTGCATTTAAATTTTTATCTTTATCGGTTTTGACTCTTATCCAGTCTTCTTGGTTATTTCCTGGCATATATGGAAGTATACCATATGAGCGATGTGCAAAAGCATCTGTTATAATATGCAACTCCATCCCTAAAAGTAAAAATCTTTTTGTTGTGGCTGTCATTTTCAAATTTTTATAATCTGTACTTGTTTCTTTATAAATACCAGTTTTTAACAATTTTGCTTTTGTAATATTGTTAATATCGCTTTTGATTGTATTGATTTGATCATTTGTGAAATTAATTACTCCATTTGCATTAAAATCCACATCTGTACTACACTGTGCTTTTCCTATGACACGCCCCACTAAGTTAACTGCTGCCATATAGTTAGTCTTTCTTGTAAGAGAATGCCAAATATTTCTTTTATATGCCTGTGTGTCAGACGTCTCTGTACTTCCAGCTAATACAGCATCATTATATCTTATTCCTGCTCTTATTATTTTCAATTGAGCAGTTGTAAGTGTTCCGTTTTTGTTATTAGTTACTAATGCTTCATGATTATTTTTGCTCCATCTTGCTGTTACCTTAATTGTGTCATCGTCTTTTTCAATTTCATTATTATTCTTTTTTACTGCGTACTTTTCATTATCGAAATTTTCATCATACTCATCGTATACTTCTAACGCATATTCCGTATCTATAAGTCTATACTTTTCTCCATTATTTTCAATTTCATTAGAACTCTGTTCCAATAATTCTATTATAAACTCTGGCGATTTACTCTTATCTTTTCCCCATAAAATTGCTGCAGCTGCTGATACGTGTGGTGCTGCCATACTTGTTCCTGATGATGCAGTTTCTAATCCCAAACTAGTTAATGTTCTAACTAATTCTCCTGGTGCATACACATCTACATCTCCTTTTGAACTTTCTTCTGTTACTTCGGCATTAGCATTAACTGCTCCAACTGACATTACCTCCTCATATGCTGCCGGATATTCTACTTTATCATCTGATTCTCCTCTATTTCCTGCCGCCGCAATCAACAATATTCCTTGATTTTTAGCATCTTTTATTGCCTTATGTAATGCCACACTATCGTATGTTGTTCCAAAGCTCATGTTTATTATATTTACATCATATTCAATTGCCCTATAAATTGCTTCTATTATACGTGATAATGGCGCTGTATTATCTGTATCCATAACTTTTATGGAATATATGTCTGTCTTTTTTTCTGTTATTTGATCTATAATACCTGCTATTGCTGTTCCGTGTCCTGTGTTGTCCTCGTAGCATGGTAATATTTCTTCATCCCCGGGAACTAAATTGCATCTTTTTTTTACAAGAATATCTCCTGTTTCGTCTATTCCTGAATCTATTATTGCTATTTTTATTCTGTCAGTGTTTAATTTATTCTCCTTATCTCCTTTGTCAGCATTAATCATATTTATGTTCCAGTCTTCGGATATTTTGTTAGGATTAATTTCTTCTTTTCCACTTCCTGAAACCTTTACATTTTCTTCTATTCCAATAATTTGCTGTTTTTTCTCCAATTCCTCAACCTGTGATGCACTTAATGTATTAACACTAAAATTTTCTTCATTCATATATTCTGTATATTCATTATTAATTATAGCATTTTCCTTGTTAAATTCATCATACGCTGATTCATTTTTTAACGTCACTATATATTCTTTTTTGTTAACATCTTCTTTGCTTGCTGCATATGTTCCAACGCAATTTGGTACAATCATACTAATCACTAACACTGCTGCAACAACTCTTTTTACCATAATTGTTTTTTTCATTTTCAAATTCCTCCTTGTCTGTTTTGTATTTAGAATAATACAATCCATTATTTGTAATACATACCTGCGAGTTCCTCTTTATACCTTTTCCTTTCTTCATTTTTCCGTCCGATTTACTATATTCATAGCTTATCATTTTTCCTGTCTTTATGCCGAAAGTATGAAAAATTAATATATATTTCCTGTAAAATTTACAGTTTTATTTTTAAATAAAAATGGAGAACAAATACTTATAATAAATGTATTTATTCTCCATTTTTTAATTGTTTTTATTTTTTATTTTCTCTAACTGTTTCTTTATACTCTTTCTACGTGATTGACTAATAGAAAAAACTCTACCATCTACCATTTCAACCTGATCATAACTGATTTTTTTAACGTAATCATAATTAACTATCGTTGATTTATGTATAAAAAGGAACTTTTCCTTGTTTAGTCTATCATTTATTTCCTCTATAGAACCATAAAATTCATCTTGCATATTTTCTGCCAACATATGAATTTTTCTTCCTGATATTTCAAAATAATTTATTTTGTCTATAGGTATTTTATAATTTTCTTTTCCCTTTTGCCATTCAAAAAAATAATTATGTATTTCCGAAACTACCATATACTTGTCTATTACTTTCTCAATCTGCTCCATTCTTAATGGCTTAATTAAAAAATTAATTGGTCTCAGTTCGAAAAGACTCATTGCTGACTCTTCTTTTGATGATATATATGCTATTTGTATTTTTTCGTTCTTCAATTTCTCCCTTATGTATCTACCTATTTCTACTCCATTTTTTTCAGGCATTTCTACATCTAAAAAGACTAACTGATATTCAGTTTCAGACATTTCCTTGCATAATTCTATTCCACTACTATAAACATCTATATTATATTTTACTTTTTTATTTTTTAATATTTTTTCTACTAATAACTCGAGCTGACCACAAATATCTAACTGGTCATCACATATGGCTATATTCATCTGAGTATACCCCCCTCTTTTTTCTTCCAATATTATCAAAACAACGTTTTTATTGCAATAATTTTAAAATTTATTTTAAATATCAACTACACAAACATTTTCAGCTGTTAAAACTAAGAACACTGCTCTTTTCATCAACTTTCCATTTAACAGATGAATTATTGTAGTTTAAGCCCTTCTATTAAATATAGCGAATAAACTCGCCAAAATATGCCATCAAAAATAAATTTTTTACCGTACCTTGTCTTATATTTATAGCATAACATATTTATGTATACTTTACTTTATATATTTTCTGATTGCGCCATTATAGCCTAAAAAAAGAAGAGATATCTTCTTTTAATTTTAATAAAATATCTTCTTTAGATAGATTTTCTGCTAGATAATGCTTAATAAATGGAGAAACTCCTCTTAAAAAACCATTATCGAATCCATTGCCGAATCCTTCTTCGTAGGCTTCTTCCTTTTTAACCTGCATATCCATCTCATAGTCATATTCTGCGCATAAAAAGTTCATAACCTCACTACCCTCTTCCTTCTTCATATGTGTTAATATTAACCTTTACTATTATTTTCAACCATACATTAGACTTATTCATTTTGTCAACATGCATATTTAAAAGAATATTCACACATTGTGGCTTTAAAAAACCAATTTCATAACTCCCATTGAATTTTTTCGCAATTGTTATGATTTCTTATATATTTATCGCAGCCAATTACGTGTCGTAAAACCGAAACGCTGTCCCACACGTAATTTATTGAAGCTAAGCTTGTTCTATCGCTGCCAATTACGTGTCGTAAAGCGAAAACGTTGTGTCACAAGTAATTTATTGAAGCTAAGCTTGTCTTACCGCTTCCAATTACGTGTCACTGAAAGAAAATGCTGTGTGACAAGTAATCACCCACAAATTCACTACGATTTTGTGAAAAATTACGTGTCAGCAGAAGGAAATCTTATATGACACGTAATTGCCCAAAAATTCACTTTAATATTGTAAAAAATTACGTGTCAGCAGAAAGAAAAGTTATACGACACGTAATCAATGATGTAATTACAAATATACTGGACCCCGGGGCGTGGACACCGCCCCGGACGACTTTGTACGGAAAATGAGAAGAGAAATCTTCAAAAAATGTGATTTCCCATACTGTGGACATAGCATTGCACGCATTTTACACATGTCTTCATCACATATTTACAAAAACATAAGTGTGGACACTCTTTTGCACGGTGCTCATTGTGTGATATAGTGAAAATGAAAGGATGAACGAACATGTCAAGAAAAGTAAAATTTACAGAGGAACAAATCAACCTGCTCAGTCAGAATCCATACACTCATTTTGTAAACGAAAACAAGATTGTTTTCACTCTTGAGTTTAAGGAGTTCTTTTTTGAACAGATGAAAATAAAGGGAATGACAACACCTAAAATATTACGTGCTGCCGGATATGACACCACACTTTTTTCAAGGAGCAATCTTGATTCAATAAGAAAAGCAATTAGGAACCAGGGTGAATCACCAACCGGACTTCAACCACCAAGAGGACTGACCACAAGTGAAAAGACTGCCCAGTTTGCAGCAAAGAATCTTGAAAAACAGAAGCAGGAAAAGTCAATAAGGGAACTTCAGGAAAGGGTTGTTCACCTTGAACAGCAGATTGAGTTTTTAAAAAAAATTTCTCACATCAGGAATCAGCCACCGGAAAAATAGTTGTTCCGACAGGCAGGATTTTTAAGGCAATACAGACCGAAATACAATCAGGAAGTCCCTGCAGTGTCAGGGAACTGTGTGAACTTGCGGGAGTGTCACGCTCAGGTTACTACCGATGGATTTCATCACGTGATGCTTACGAGGCCAGACAGTTAAGGGACATTGAGGATTTCAGACTAATTAAGGAAGCTTATGATTTCAGGGGATATGCCAAGGGATACAGAAGCATATGCATGAGACTTAAGAGAACGGGAACACCAATGAATCACAAGAAAGTACTGAGACTCATGCGAAAGTTTGGATTAAAATGCCCTGTAAGAAAAGCCAATCCTTACAGAAGAATGGCAAGGGAACTGAAAACAGACACTGTTTTCAGAAACCATGTAAACCGTGAGTTCAGGAAGCATGGTCCAAGAAGAATCCTGCTTACGGACATAACTTACATAAGACTTAAGGATGGGTTCTGTATACTGAACCTCGGGGTGTGGACACTACACTAGACGACTTTATACGAAAAATTAATAGTATCCTCCTCCGGGATGTGGACATCTCCCCAAACAACTTTATACGAAAAATAAATATCATACCGCCCCCCGAGTCATAGACACCTCCCCAAACAACTTTGTACGAAAAATATATAGCATACTCCCCCCTAAGCATGAACTCCTCCCATACGACTTTGTACAAAAAACAAACTTCAAGTATCCCTACAAAAAAGGCAATCCCCACCAAGGAACTGCCCATATTTTAACTTCTAGTATTCTATTTTTCAATCAACTTTATTGCTAAGCATCCTCCAATCACAAGACTTATAAGCACATTTATTGTGACTATCATTCCTGAGCTGATTATCCCTGTCATATTCATCACTCCCGCTTCTTTATTAAATCCTATGTGTATCGCATTATCTTCATTCAGTTTTTTCAACTAAAATCTGTATTTCCAATTAGAAATTCCTTATTGGAAATTACCAATTAGAGATTCCCAATTAAAGACTTCCAATTATGAATTTTCATGCTGCATAATCCATTTTGGATTTTAAATTTCTTTCCTTCTGATAATGCTTTTCCTTTACACTTTTATACTAATTAAGAAATGTTAAGTTTTGTTTATGATAAAGTTAAATCTTTTTAATATTTGTCTGTGCGGTTAAACTCCATTACAAACTCAACGCCGTTGTGATGATTCTTGGCATAACATACTCCGTTGTGGTTCTTTACAATGTTTCTTACAATATAGAGGCCAAGTCCAACGTTTGATTCTTTTACCCTCTCGTCAGTCTGGTAGAAGCCTTCCCAAATCTTGCTTAGCTCCTCATCTTTTATGTTGTGGCCATTATTGAAAACAGAAATAACTGCTTTATCGTCTACACTTTTTAATGTGACAACTGCTGTACCTTTTTCCGGAATGTGCTCGTAAGCATTAATTATATAATTGTTTATGGCCTGTTCAATCTGCTCATTATTCATATTAATATAAATATTGTCTTCTATATCAAATCTGCAATTAGCTTTCTTTGACCAAAATAGTCCCATGTATTTGTCCTTCATTCCGTCCAAAAGTTCTGAAAGACTGTCAACTTTCATCGGACCACTTAAAATAATATCACCCTCAAATGATGAATTAAGCATTTCTCGAATCAGGTTGGACATCTTCTGTATCTCTTCCATTATTGACTCGTAATACTCACTCATTGCCTCGTCATTATCCATGTTCATCATTTCAAGCTGTGTAGAAATAATGGCAAGTGGCGTTTTCAATTCGTGAGTTGCCGCCCCAATAAACTTCTTACGTCTTTCATCAAACTCTATTAACTCTTTATTCTGAGTTTTTAACAAATAGTTATAATTATTTAATTCGTTAAGGTTGCTGGAAATCTTAAGGTACATACTTTTCAGTTGCTCTGCCAGATTTTCTATTTCATTGTTAGGGAAACCATATTCTTCAAAATTAATTGGCTCATTATTTTCCATTTTCTTTGCCAGTTTTCCCATTTTTTCAATAGGCTTAACTGTTCTCTGTGCCATATAAAATGAAAAAGGAATACCTAATATTAAAATAATAATCATTTCAACCAGCATAAACCTGCTTATCAGTCCTATGCTGTTCTCTAAGGTTCTAAGCTTTACACTACAATATACATAATATGTTTTTACATTCTGATCTATTTTGCCCTTAAGTCTAATCGCTGTTCTGCCCTCTGACACATTTGCCTTAGGTGTATATGTATATTCATATATTTTTTCATCGAACTTTCTTCTTTTTATATTTTTCTTTCTTTCAGGCGTATCTCCTGAAAAATATATGATTTTTTCACCATCATAAATTGCAATAACTCCACCTTTGTCCGAAAATTCTTTCAATCTCTTCCTATCACTCTTTGTTAAAGACGACAAATCCATTCCCTGTGCGTCCTCAAAAACACTGTTCATTATTTTCTTATTATTTGCAATAATGAATTCTTCTGAGAACATATTATAGAACAAAATCATGCTTCCCACTGTAACAAGCAAAAAGAATAATACCGTTACAAGATAGGTTGTTCTTAACTTAGTCTTCATTTATTTTACCTCAAATCTGTAACCAACACCGTAAACTGACGTGATGTAAGGATACTTGTCCGTCATCTTTTTTCTTAACTGCTTTACAAGTGTATCTACAGTTCGCATATCGCCGTCGTAATCAAAGCCCCAAACTGCATCCAATATATTTTCACGCTTCAAAACCACTTTTTCGTTTTCGCACATATATACAAGCAAATCAAATTCCTTAGGAGTTGTATCTACAAACTCGCCATTAATATATGCTTTTCTAAATTTCTTTTCAAGCTTCAGTGCACCCTTAGTTATTACATCTGTGTCTTCATTATTATTGCGATGAATTAATTTATCCATGTGTACTAACAAAACCTTCATTAAAAATGGCTTTGTTATATAATTGTCCGCACCGTTATTTAATCCGTTAAGCTGGTCTTCTTCTGATTCCCTTGCTGTCAACATAATAACCGGCACCTGCGAATGTTCTCTTATTTCTTTCAAAACATCCACACCGTCTATGTCAGGAAGCATTCCATCAAGAATTACAATATCTAAATTCTTGCTATTTTCATAAAAAAGTTTAAGCCCTACTTTTCCGTTTTCTGCCGCCAAAACTTCATAATCGTTTCTTAACAAAAACTTTGTTAAAACTTCTCTTAACTTGTTATCATCTTCAACCATAAGAACCACTCTTCTGCCGTTTCTCATATTCTTTCTCCTCTGATATTAATTATTGTTTTATATTTTATTATTGTAAATTACTTTTTATTTTTGAAATTCAACTTTTATGGTTATTATACTAAAATATTTGTTTGATGTTAATATGAATATTTTTATCAGAAAGTTTCATCTATTCTTAATACTGTAGATGAATGTAAGACTTATTTTGAAAATAATAATGTTGAAAACATAAAGCTTTATACTCAGGATGGGAGGTGGGTGACAACTACCCTGGGCTAGAGGGGTTGAAAAGTTTTAGTTATTACAAAAACTTATTTTATTTTGGAGATTGGAGGATTTAAATATTGAAGAAATAAATACTTAAAATAACTAAAAAAAATTAATATTCAAAAAAAGCCCTTGTTTAAAGGAATCCCTTTAAACAAAGGCTTTTTAATAACAGGGGTGGTAGGAATCGAACCCACCTCTGGAGTTTTGGAGACTCTTATTCTACCGATGAACTACACCCCTATCTGCAATTTAGCACAAGGATATTTATACCATAATTGCGTAGAGATGTCAAACAAATATTGAAAATAAAATAGTTTTTTCATATTTTTTGTTCTTTAATTTCTTTTTTATGATTATAACCGGTCTTAATTTTTTTGAAAATAAAACTTATTTTATTGATACAAAATTAACAAATTCGCTGTATAATTTATTATAGTGTAAAAAACGTGAAGCACTTAACACCCCCTGTAATAAAAGTTCGGTTGTTTCACATTATAAAAAATTTGTTTTTAAAAAGGATTGGTATTTATATGAAAAAAGGATTAATTTTGGAAGGCGGTGCCATGCGTGGAATGTACACTGCCGGAGTACTTGATATATTTATGGAAAATGATATTACTGTTGACGGTGCCATTGGCGTTTCTGCCGGGGCTGCCTTTGGTTGCAATCTTAAGTCAAAACAGATTGGCAGAACAATACGATACAATACCAAATATTGTCGTGATCCCAGATATGTTGGGCTTCGCTCTTTAATTAAGACCGGCGATATTTACGGTGCTGATTTTTGTTATAATCAGATTCCTAACCGCCTTGATATTTTTGACGTGGAAACTTATCAGAAGAATCCAATGGATTTCTACGTTGTAACTACAGATGTTGAAACCGGAAAACCTCTTTATCATCTTTGTCCTAACGGCGATGCAACGGACATTAAATGGTTTAGGGCTTCTGCTTCAATGCCAATGGTTTCAAATATTGTAGAAATCGACGGTTTTAAAATGCTTGACGGTGGAATTTCAGATTCAATTCCAATTCACAAGTTTATGGAAATGGGCTACGAGAAAAATGTTGTCATTCTTACCCAACATGACGGCTACAGAAAAAAGAAAAATTCAATGCTTCCGTTAATCAGATTAAAGTTGGGCAAGAAATATCCTAATCTTGTACACGACTTGGAAGTCCGCCATATTATGTACAACAAAACATTAGATGACCTAAAAGAACTTGAACGCAAAGGACTTGTCTACATTATCAGACCTGAGAATCCTGTTACAATCGGGCGCACCGAAAGAGATCCTGAAAAACTGCAGGCTCTATATGACATTGGTCGCAAAGAAGGGCTAAAACATATTGGAAATGTGAAAAATTTCCTCGGAGAATAAATTAAATTAAAAGCATACCTGATAGCTATAAATTGTATCGCCCCCAAAAAGTTAGACCTAAAAAATCTAACTTTTTGGGGTCACCTCACATTAGTGAATAGCCTTTTTCTTTTATAATGATTTTACTTTGTAAGTTTCATTTTCTTCTTAGCACTCCATGGACCATACTTCTTGTTTCCATTGATTACTGTGAATGCTCTTGCCTGTACATAGTACTTCTTGTTCTTCTTAAGTTTCTTAAATGTAAGCTTATTACGTTTGAATACCTTTGTAATAGTCTTCTTAGCCTTAAACTTCTTAGTTGTTGAAACTCTTACTTCATAGCCCTTAGCACCTGCAACCTTCTTTAATGAAATCTTTGCTTTAGTTGTTCTCTTCTTCTTTGTTGCCTTTGTTACTTTAGTCTTGCCAACTTTTACATTAATATCACTTGAAGCACTTGGCGCTACAGTTGTGTTGCCACCATTACCAATGCCTAATGTATTTTCACCTGACTTAGTTGTTGGTGCCTGTGTTGCATCTGACTTAGTTGTTTCGTCAGCCTTTGTTGTTGCCTGTGTTGTTTCTCCAGGTTTTGTTGTTACCTCAGTCGTTCCACTAGGGTTTATAGTAGGTGCCTGAGTTGGTGTTTCACTAGGTTTAGCTGTTGTTGGTGTCGGTTTAGTTGTTGTTGTAAGTTCAGGTATTGTTGTTGGCTGATTATCTACTACAACTTCTTTTGTTACACCCTTTGATTCAATTCCATTTAATCTTGATGTTACCTTAACAATATGTGTTCCGGCATCAATATTGTTGTATGTATATGTTCCGGCTGATGCTAAGTTCATATCCTTAACCTTGCCATCAATGTAAACCCAATATGTCTGTCCGTTATCTGCACCTGTCCATGTTACTGTAACAGTATTATAAGTTGGGCTTTCTACAGCTAATCCTTCTGGTTCAACAGGCATGTAAATGTCTGTTCCCATAATTGCTACTTCTGAAATCTGATATCCCCAGTTATAAGAACCGTCATTCAATTTAACTCTTACATATCTTACTGTATCGTAATTATATGCTGTAGAATCAATCTTATTTTCCATAACATCTTTGTACTTAGCGTCCTTAACATTAATCATTTCCTGGAAGTTCTGTCCATCTGCTGAGAACTCAACTGTATAAGTCTTAGCATATGTGTTGTCTGCCTTAAATGCTATTAAGAATTCTTCAATATTAGAAATTGGGTAGTTTTCTCCAAGGTCCATATTGATTGTTGCTGTCTGTACTCCATGTTCTGTATGAACACAAATACCATTGTTATCTGATACGATACCATCTGTTAATGATGATGCATCCTGGTTTCCTTCACCTTCGTATACCTTATCAACTGTTATTTTTGTTCCCTTTGAAAGGTTTCTTACAGTATTAATATAATCCTTTAAGGAACCATCATCTACTGTAACATCTTTTGAAATACCCTTAGATGTTAACTTGTTGTAGTATGAAACTACCTTAACTGTGTATGTTCCTGCATCTAAGTTATCAATTGTATATGTTCCAGCATCTACTCTGTCACCTACAAGATTGTTGTTTAAATATACCATATACTTATAATCAGCCTGATTTTCTCCAGCCTTAATTGTATATGTAATCTGGCAATACTTGTCAGATTTTACTGTTACTTCTGCAGGGTCATCACAATACTGTAATTCTGCCTTCTTAGCATTCTTTTCTGTACTTAATGCTGCGATTTCTCTTACCTGAACACCCCATGTGTATGATTCAGGATAATAGAATCTAATATATCTTACTGCACCTGTTACTCCTGTCATATCCTGAGTATCTATGCAATTCTTATTTTCGCAGGCATCCTTTACAGAATCTCCTATTACTTTCTTAACTGTTTCAAAATCAACTCCGTTAGTTGAGTACTGGATTTCGTAACCGTTAAATGGAGCATCTCCTCCATTGTTTTCTTTGTATTTAACAACTAACTTATCAATAGTTGTGCTGTCATAAGCATCTCCTAAATCAAGTGTATAACTTGTTCCCGGTGTGGCAAATGCTGTAGCAATATGTTTGCCTTCAAAGTTACCATCTGTAAGGTCGCTTTCGCTACCGCCTTCACCATCCTGCTTATTAGGAAGTGCTACAACATTCTTACCTAATCCAATGTTAAATTGTCCGTCTGCAACCATTTCTTCTACAGTTATAGGTAAAACTGTCACTTCACATGTTGCCTCAAACTTACATATCTTAGCTGTAATAGTTGTTGTTCCCTCTGACTTAGCTGTTACTGTTCCTGCATCATTAACTGTTGCAATCTTTTCATCCTTTGATGTCCATGTAACTGTTGTGTCATCTGTTGTGTTGCTTGGATTAATTGTAAGCTTCAATGTTTCTGAAGTCTTATTCTTAATTTCAAGATTCTGTGGAGCAATTTCAATTGATGTAATATGTACAGCATCTGTTACTGTAATCTTACATGTTGCTTTCTGTCCGTTTGCAGCTTTTGCTGTAATTGTAGCTGTTCCCTTTGAAACACCTTCAACTAAACCGTTAGCATCTACCTTGGCAACACCTGCATTATCACTGCTAAATGTAACTGACTGGTCTGTTATTGCTGAAAGCTGTAACTTGTTTCCAATTGCTACTGTTGCTTCTGTCTTATTTAATGAAATTGTTCCTTCAATAATAATATCTGACTGAACTGGATCTGATAATAACATTCCCTTTCTATATGTTACAGCCTTAATTGTTACTGATTTGTCTACTGTAATTGATTCTTCATAAGTAGCTGAATCTTCTGTTGGAGTTGCTCCATCAGTTGTGTACTTAATTTCAGCACCCTTTACTGCTGTTGACATTGTTACTGTCTGTGTTCCCTTATAAGTTCCACTTACAGGTGTAATTGTTGGTGCCTTAGCCTGTACTGCACCAAATATCTGCATTTCATAAATTGAGTAACCATACTGAGTTCCTCTTGAAACACCCTGCATCTTTACGTATCTTGCCTTTGTTGCCGCAAAACTTGATGTGATTTCTCCAACCATACCATTTTCCTTAGCAACTGTTGTCCATTCTTTTCCGTCTGTAGATACCTGAATTTCGTATTTTGCCGCATAAGCTGCTTCCCAGTTAATTGTAACTGCATTAACTGCCTGTACTGAACCAAGATCTACCTGAATCCATTCATCATCTGCTTCATTGTCAGCCTGCCATCTTGTGTCTGTTGTACCATCGAAAGTCATATCGGCTGTATTTGCACCCTTTGATGAAGATGCTGTTGCTTTCTTCTTAAGTCCTAAATTATCACTACTGCTTACTGTATCTCCGGCAATTTCAAATACTGCTGCTGAATATGCTGAATCAAGATATCCATCCTTAACTGCAACTGCCTTTAATGTAGTGTTGCTTGAAATCAAAATCTTTCCTGTGTATTCTTTTGATTCTGTTGTTGGAATTGTACCATCTGTTGTGTAGTAAATCTTAGCATCTGCATCTGAGCATGATAATTCAACTAACTGTGTATCATCAAATGTTACTTTTCCTGTTACATCTTCTGTAACTTTTCCTGCTGCTAAAGCTTTAGCCTTAACTGTAGGTGTTGCTGTCTGAGTTAATTCAAACTGCTTTTCTTTGTCAATGTTAAAGCTTACAAATGCCTTTGCACCAATGTTAGCCTTACCAATCTGTTTTCCGAACTTATCTTTAATTGCTACTGTCTGTGTCTTGTCTGTAGCATTCCAAACTTCTGCTGTGTATACTGTCTTGCCGTTTGTATCCTTACGATATACAGAACCTGTAATGTTGCCTGTTACCATGTAGTCATTTGTTCTGTAGCCTAACTGATCCATTGCTGAAATAAACCATAATGTATTAGCTCTATCTTCAACCTGTACATTTGTTACGTTAGCTTCAAACTTGTCATATGCACTCTGTGCATTAGTCTGTGAAAGGAATGGCCATGTAATATGCTGCCATCCGTTATCAGGTGTTACATACTTGTCCGGATTGTGCCATGAATCATCTGCACTAACTCCGTTTGCCAAATCCTGATCAAATAATATCTTTTCTATGTTTATTGCATAATTAGTATCATCTACTAATCCCTGATATATCTTGGCACATTTTTCCTGATTCATACCATAGTTTGTAAGGTATTCAGAAATAGGTAACCACTGGATACCATATACATAAACAGGCTGTCCACCAAAATATGTTCCATATCCCATTGAAGCGCCATAAATCTGACCTGTTCCCTGGAACGGATAATCATAAGCCTGATCTGCTGCTCTGTCAGGATGATCACCTAACCAGTTAGTTTCATCATAGTCGAACCAGTACTGCTCAATCGCTTCCATTTCTGTTGTGAAGCCGTAAGCTCCGGCATCAATATAAGTGCTATTCTGTGATACTTCACCCCATAGATACATACCTACCCAGCTGAACAATGCTTCTGAAGCTGATTCCTGGTTGTTACCTGAATCGCTGTCTGCATATCCGCCTGCCCATGAGTGTCCTGAATACTGGTCAAATGCTCTAAACTTACAGAACATGTTGCCATCATCTTCAGGTTCCTTAGGATCTGCGTAATCCCTTACAAGAAGTTCAATCATATCTTTGTAATCGTTGTAGAACTGCTTGTCGTATGTAGCAAGTACCGCTGCACCAAACATAAAGTATCCATATGTAAAGTGGTGGTCGCAGATTGCTGCGTTGGCACCAAATGAACTTTCAGGATAATAAAGTGTTCCCCAATCCTTATTGTAGATTAAGTAACAGTCATCATCTTCACCGTCATATGTGAACCAGTCAACCATAATGCTCTTTAATTTCTTTAATAATTTTTCTCTAATTTCTGTTTCACCTAACTGGTCAGCCATAAGAGCGCTGATTGCAAGTGGGTGAACATTCTTACCTTCCCAGTAAGCATCAGCAACAGGTGCTGTGTTAATCTTAGATGCTACTACCTGGTTAAGGTATTCAACCATTTCAGTTGTATTAAACATGCTGCTGTCAGGCTTTGTAAATGTTGGAAGTAAACCTGAGAACTGCTGTGTTGTCTTGTATTCATTAGCCCAGATAGATTTCATGTCACCACGAATTGAGTAATATGTTGCATCCGGATTATCTGCATCTGATGAATATTTCCACTGATGTGGGAATAAACAATGCATTGTTTCATTTGAGAATCCCTTTCTCATAGTCTTAGTTGTAGCTGTATATGTTGTTACAACCTTATTGTTAGCCTGATCAAATGTGTAGTCAACGTGTGTGTTTGTTACAAATGCGTAACCATGTTTATAATACCGGTCAATGTCACCTTTCTTTGTCATAGCTGCAAGTGACATATAATTTTCATTCTTTGAAGGGAATGTCACCTTAACGTTATATCTTGAACCTGCAACCATTACCTTAAATGTTGTTCCTTCAGGTACGTTCATACAATAATAAGAACCATCGTTTTTAGCCTTGGTATTTTCATCATCCATTGACTTAAAACCAATGTGGTCTGTTGTAATTGTGTCCCCTTCTTTAGCTAAAATACTATTTCCATTGCCATCAAAAAATTCTGTGATTGATGATGAGTTAATGAAAAATGTTGCGTTATCACAGAACTCACTGAAAATGTAAGGTGAACCCTTAACTACAGTTGACTTCATCTGCATTCCACTGTTGTCCATTAAACCTAACTGTACTGAGTAATCACCATAGCTTTCTACTCTGTCATAACCCTTTTTAGAGTTGTATTTTTCAGGTAATACATAGAAGTCAATTCCTGTTTCAGTAGACTGGTCTGTTCCAAGGTCAGTTTCCTTTCTTGTTCCAACCCATCCTGCCGTTGCAAGCAAAACTCCAAGTCCCTTAGATGAGAACTTAGCCTTTAATGGTGTTGAACAAAGTAAGTTACTAAATGTCTGGACCATTGCTGATGACCACCAGCTGTTAGAATCGATTGGTGTCTTTATAGTTTCTTCATTAACAAATGTTGGTAACTTGTTCTTTTCCTTATACATTTCACCTGAAACATATGAACCTTTACCATTCTTGTTGTTAATAACCTGTCTTGTTGGAAGTGGAGCGATTGTTTCGTTTTCCTTACTATCGCCTTCTCTGTATTCATAAACATTTAATTCGTTAATTCCTACACCACTACCGCTTTCAACCTTAGTATAGCCTAAGATTCTTACATATCTGACATTCTTTTGATACATGGTAACATCATCAATCATATTAGCGTATCCTCTAAGATTTCTATGAACTGTTGTCCATGCCTTAGCATCACTTGAAACCTGAATGTCATACACCTTTGCAGCATCGCTGTTAAAGTTAACAACAACTCTACCGATTGTGTATTCCTTCTGAAGGTCTACATAAATCCATTGGTCATCACCCTGATATGATGTAAATGATGATTTTGTATTTCCATCTACTGCGTTTTCAGGTTTTACATTGTTATATGCATCCTCTCTAAGATTTCCATCACTGTCATACATCCACCATTCATCACGAGTGTTTACTTCTTTTTCAGTGTCTCCACTTTTAACTATATTTGATTTTGATTTAACAGGCTGATTTAAAGCAAGGTTTTCACCATAATCAACAGGTCTTTCAACCACGCCGTTTGTACCATAAACCTGAAATTCATATAATGAATATCCATAAGCCGGCATAGCCTTTTCTGTCATTAATACTCTAACGTATCTTGCCTGTCTGCCTTCTTTGTTATCAATAATCTTAGTTAAATCAATTGTCTGTTCCTTATCATCTACAACCGGTGTTGTTTCACCTGAATTAGTTGGTGCTTCAGTTGTTTCTTCAACTTTAACATCACCTGAGATTGTAACTTCACCGCTTGTAATAACTTCACCTTTAGAATTGTAAGCTCTTACAATGTACTTATGAATTCCTTCTAATAATTTAACTTCATTATTAAGGTCAAGTCTTGAATCCTTATCGAAAGTAAATCCATCAGGTGCTGTTGCTACTTCTTCCTGACCGTTGTTTTCAACGAAAATCTTGTAAGTAACTGCTCCTGAAACTGCACTCCATGAAAAGCCGGCACTTACTGTACCATTGTCTTTTTTTTTCTTGCTTCCAACACTGATTGCCATAGCTCCCGGCTTAACTGTTTCTTCAGGAGTTTCTTCTGAACCTGAACCGTTACCCTTTGTGTAAACTGTTGTCCAGTTCTCTTCATCGTTAGAAAACTGAATCTGATATGACTTAGCATAAGCTGCTTCCCATTTCAGATAAATATGGTCAAGGTCTGCTTTTGCTCCCAAGTCCACATACATCCATTCTATTTTGTTCTTGTAATCACTTTCCCATCTTGTAGATGTGTCACCATCTACTGCATAGTCTTCATTCTTACCTGAACTTACATATACAGGTCTACCTTCTGATATGCAATATGGTGTATTATCAGCCGCTGATATGTTTACAAGTTGTCCTTTAGGACATATGGTGACTACCATAGCCGTAACCAAAGTTAAAGACAATGCTTTTTTCATATTTTTTAGCATAATATTCCTCCATTCCCTAATATTATACTTAATATTATAAATTGCCTTTTTTTTATCTCAATGTTAAAAAAAGTTTTAGTTTCTTTTCAGCAAAATGCCTAATTCATTATATAAATTTAACATTAAAATCTGATTTTAAAGTTATATTTTTACTGTTGTTTTGTTAACTTTGCCCTAATAAGGTAAAATTAGTAAAATTGTTTTTATTAGTTAATATAAATATTCATTTTTATTGTTGTTTATACAAAAAATCACTATTGTAACAAATTCGATTTTTCTGTATTTTTTTGTCTTTTTGTGATTTTTAATATATTGAATTTCAATTTTTTTATTAACAAAAAAAGAAGCTACGGAATAGTACCTCTTACTAGTACTAATCCATAGCCTCTGTTTACTTAATTATGATTACCTTCTGCAATCTTATTTTTTTAATCTAATCTTAGTTGCCTTTGACCACTGGCTTGCAACTGTCTTTCCGTTAACTTTCTTGTAAACTTTAACTCTTACATAGAGTTTCTTTTTACCTTTAAGTTTCTTAGATTTAACTGTAAATACTGCCTTCTTAGATGTCTTCTTAGCAACAACTTTCTTGAAGTTCTTTGTTGTTGAAATCTGTACAGCGTATTTGCTTGCTCCTGCTACTTTCTTAACTGAAAGTTTAACCTTGTTAGAAGATAACTTCTTAGCTGTTGCCTTAACCGTTGTTTTCTTAACTGTTGTTTTCTTAACTGTTGCTGGAGCTGCTGTTGTACTAATAGCCTTAGTTGTTGGTGCAACTGTTGTTGTTTCATTCTGCTTAGCTGGTGTTGTTGTTTCATTCTGCTTAGCTGGTGTTGTTGTTTCGTCCTGCTTAGCCGGTGTTGTTGTTTCATCCTGCTTAGCTGGTGTTGTTGTTTCATCCTGCTTAGCTGGTGTTGTTGTTTCGTCCTGCTTAGCTGGTGTTGTTGTTTCATCCTGCTTAGCTGGTGTTGTTGTTTCATCATCTTTCTTAGAATTATCAACACCGTTCTTGTTGTATACATATAATGTAGCCTTAACTGTTCCAGCTCCATTTGTAATTACAACATCATTATACATATCTGTAAAGTTTGATAACTTGAACCAAATTCCGGCTCCAGCAGCTTTAATATCTGCTGTTTTTCCATTTACTGTTATTGTTCCAAAATCAGCATCTGCGAATGATACATATAATCCTAATGTATCATCAGCTGGCTGAATATTAACGATTTCATTAATTGCTCCATCCTTGATTGCTTTATATGTATCATTGTATGTAGCATCTGATGAGCTAATAAAGTCTTCTGCTGACCAATCTTTTTCTGCTGCTACAGGTACTGTTGGTGCTACAGGAGCTGGTGTTGTTGTTTCGTCCTGCTTAGCTGGTGTTGTTGTTTCGTCCTGCTTAGCCGGTGTTGTTGTTTCACCTGTTCCAGGTTCTACAACTGGTGTATTTGTAGTTGTTTCAACTTCAGCTACTTCTGTTCCATATACACCCATTTCCCAAAGAGAATATCCATAATTAAGAGCATTCTTAACGCATTCAATTCTTACATATCTTGCTTCAACTGCTTCATCTAATGGCACTTCTATTGTTTCTGCTTTATCTGCTGTCATAGTTTTTACTGTGTCATATGCTTTACCATCTTTTGAAACCTGAATGTTATATTCTGTTGCATATGCATTTTCCCACTTGAAAGCAACACTTGAAACTTTATATGTCTTACCCAAATCTACTCCAAGTGTCACGCCACTCTCATATGATGTTGCTGCATATCTTGAACCTAAATTTCCATCAAAAGCTTCTTCTGGCTGGTAATCTTTTTCCTTCACAGAATTTGAAAATGCTGTCTTTCCTTTGGCAATGTTTTCATCACCAGTTAATAAAGCTTCAACTCTTTCCTTTTCAATCTGTTCTTCTGACTTTTCTGTTTTCTCTAATTTAAAGTTTGAAATTGAAACATCATATTTTCCAACTTCATCATCACTAAATGAACCAAAAGCAACAACAATATTTACCTTATCATTATTTGCTGCAAATGTCTGCTCAATATGTCCTACTGTTGTATCGTATTCCTTTTCAACATATTCTCCACCTGAAAGTGTCTGGACTAAAATTTTTTTAGCTGGTGTAGAACTTACATCTAATGATACCTTATATGCCTGTCCTGCTTCAACTGTTACATCATTAACTTTGGCTTGTCCTTGCCATTTGCTATCTCCACCCCATGAACGATCTGTCTCGAAGCCTTTGTATTCTGCTCCGCGTACTTCTTCTGTGGAAGTATTTTTAATTGTCGCTTTTCCTAATCCGTCAGTTAATTCTGACCACTCTAAGGCTTCTGCTGCATTTGCTGTCTGTGGCTGAACTGTAATACCTGCGATAACCATTGCAATAGCACTTACAATAGCCACTAGTTTCTTGAAACTTTTACTCATATTAAAGTCTCCTTTCCCCTTTTAGTTTCTTACTTTTGTTTAAAGATTTCTCTTCTTTAAAACAATAATTGAATTTTATCACAATCTCTTATGCGATTCAATAATCTGAAACGTTTAAAAGTGTTTTTATTTGTGCATTTTTGACAAGCTATATATGTGACTTGTTCCTTTTTTATAACATTCCTTTTACATATGCTACATTTTCAATCTCAAAAAATATATATTTTCCACAATTTTCTTTATTTTTTTTTTACTTATTTATCATTTTTGACACTATTTAACCATTGTTTATTTTAAAAACCGTTTTTATTATTTTTCTATATATAAAAGAAAAAAGAGCCTGTTTTAAAGCTCTTTTCTTCATAAAAATATTTAAAATCTGTTTTTTCACTTTTTCAATACTAGCTTTGGAGTTCTGTCTTCGTTGAATATTCCCCAATGTTTTTCTGCTTCATTAGGTCTGTTTCCACCTTTCCAAGGCTCATCGAAAGCTTCAAACATATAAGAAATAATCTGTTCCCTGTCGCTCCATTTCCAAAATTCTTCGTAATACTTCTTCTGATTTTCCTCGTTAGCCTGACCTTCTCTCATCTGTTTAAAGTCTGCACAGTCCGTAGCCCAGCCTACTTCTGAGAATACTATAGGCTTGCCAGGATACCATTCCTTAACTTTTTTGTACCATGTCTTATTTACTTCAAGGGCTTCTTCTACAGTATTACCATTCCACAATGGATACGAGTGAATACTAATTATGTCAAGTTCATCTGCTAGCTCTTTTAAATGCTCCCATTCGTAAACACCTTCATTGAAAGTTACAGACTTGCCTGTTCCCTCTTTAAGTCTTCTTGCAAAGCTTATAAGACGTTCAATTGGAACATTGTTTTCACCCCACTGTGGTGTGTTTTCATTCCCAACTGAAACTGCATTAATTACATCGCTGTTCTCATTTGCTATTCTGATTAATTCATCAATATTTCTGTCATTACGTTCTGCACGCTGCTTTAATTCTTCTTCTGAATAATTAGTCTTGTTCCATGGACATCCCGGATTGTTAACTTCTGATATTAATCCAGGTCCTAACATTAATTGCATATCAAAACCACAATCTCTTATAACCTTGCATGTTTCTTCTGCATATCTTATAGGATCGTACATTCTTAAATATTTGAAACCTAATTCATTTAATAATGTCAAATCTTCTTTAATCTGTTCATAAGTTGGATATGTAGCATTTTTTGGGCTTTGTCCATTTCTATACCCGGAATAACAGATTGCCCTTCCCCATTCAAACATATTTTACCTCTTTCTTTTGTTTGCAAAACTTTATTTTATAATCTAAGGGAGAAAACCTCCCACAGACATTTGTTAATCAAGTATAGCTACTATATTTACAGTATCGTTTAACTTCATTACATCCTCTTTTAATACAGTATCGCAATCGCCATATTTATTACCGTCAATATAAATTTCCTTAACGCTATACTGTCCTACATCAAGTGCCTTGTCATTTTTGTATGTAACTGTAATGTTTTTACCGTTAAACATACATGTTGCTGAAGCTTTACCATTTTCAAACTGTTCTTTTAAAAGCTGTGGTTTTAATTTAAGGGCACCATATTCACCTTTTACACCGTACATTTCATTAAGAACTGTAAGAAGCATCCAGCTTGCCGCACCTGTAAGATAATGGTACATTCCACGGCCTCTCTGACTTACATATTCAGGGATTCCCGGATAAATACCACTCTTTGAATAGTTATCGCAATGTTTAAATAAGCTGTTTATAACCTTATATCCTTCTTTTGCATAACCTCTATGATAAAGTGAGTTAGCATACATAGTTGCCATATGTGAGAACACTGCTCCGTTCTCCTTGTGACCAAAAGCAAAACCAAATAATCTTCCAAGGTCTGTTTTTACTTCCTTAAAATCTGTATTTAATCTGTATCCGCCAATGGCTTCATCATAAAGATACTTGTCCGCTGATTTTGCAATTGCTACAACCTGTTCGTCTGTTGCCACGTCAGCCATTACTGTAAATACCTGACCTGTCAACATCATTCTGATACCTGTAGGGAAATCTCCCTCAACAGCATTCCCACTATTATCATAGTAACCGTTAAACCAACCATCTCCATCTTTGTCAGTTGTCCATTCAGTAGTTCTGATATGTTCTCCAATCCAGTCACCCATACTGTCAAGAATACTGCAAAGTTCATCACATCTTACGTTAACTTTTTCACCACTGATTGTATGTTTTACTGTTTCGCAATATGCGTCAAGTACCTGTTTCTTTTCATCTATTCTGTCAAATACTGTTTTGTCTACATTTAATAATATAAGTAATTCTTTTGCAAGAAGTACTGTTTCATTGCCTGTCTTTTCTGCATAAGCCTTAATGTCTTTTGCAAGATTCTTAAGGTTTCCGCCATACAAAGCTGTAAATGCAACACTTTCGCCACGCTTAGCTGCCATGTCAAGTCCGTCATTCCAGTCAGCACCACGAAGTCTTATATGATTATGTTCACCAACATCATAGAATGCTGTCAAATGCTGAATTAACATATGTTCAAGAACTGTTCCTGCATATACTTCATTATTTTCTGCAAGCTGTTTGTTGCCCTGTTCGTCGTTCCAAATCATATCTTTTTCTTCGCCACGGCAAACCTGTGGATCTTTAAAATACGAGTTTTCTTCAACTAAAAATTCAACATCACCTGTCTGCTGCATATACAATTCTGTTGTAAGATATGGCCAAGCACCGTGGTCCATCCAAACTCTTGTAATATTATTTCTGTCCGCAATAAATTCTCCCTGCTTAGAACCGATAATTGTGGCATTTGTTCCATCAAATCTTACTCCGCCAAAGTTATCAATAAGCATCTGTCTAACCTGTTCAGGCTCCATAATAAGAAGTGCAAGACAGTCTTGCCAAAGGTCTCTCCATCCACGACCGCCTTTTCCGTAATCATGATGTGGAAGGAATGAACATCCGTAAATTCTTCTAAGCATTGGCTGGAAGTTAACCCAATGCATCCAGTTATCAAAATTCTTGTCTGCTGAATTATAACTTACGTTAATCTTATCCTGCCAGTAATTCTTTGTTTCTTCTAAATATTTATCAAAAATATCTACGTCAATATATTTATTTCCAATACTTTCAAGCTCTTCCTTAGAAGTACCATATTCTAAAGCTATAACATAACTTCTTGATTCTCCCGGCTTTAATTCACAATCATTAAAACGGATAGCTGCAACTGTTTCGTAACCGTCTACTTCCTGTCCCTCTGTATATGGAAGTGGCTTATTCTTTGCAACATAATATGGGTTTTCAAAATTTCCGCCCTCACCAATAAACTCCTCTGTTACAGGACAAAAGCTAAATGGTGACTCCATTTTTCCGTTAACCATTTCCTTTGCAAGGGCACCATAGAAAACAGTATTCTTGTTATGTCCTCTTTCATCAAATGTAAGAGTCGGATAAATCATAATGCCGTCTTTAATAGTAAACGTTCTGTGAAGTAATGATGTTACATGCCTGTGGTCTCTAATATTTGATGCAGAACGTGCATACATTGGAATTGCAACTGTTGATGTAATCTTCTGTGTTGTATCTGCAGTATTTGTGATTGTTACTTTTGTTAGCTCAACCTTGTCCTGTGTATATGGTACAAAAGTAGTTAATTCTGCTTTTAATCCCATTTCATCGGTCTGTCTTTCAACCTTATGCCACATAATACCTGCTGTAAGCTTTACCTGCTCCTTGTCATCATCAAAAAGCTTAGCCTGCTGCTTAGCAGAACGTCCTGTGGCTGACCAGGCACCTTTTCCATCAACATAAACCCAAAAATTTCTTGTTGACTTGTTATTATGTAAGTTTTCACTGCTAACCGGTTCCAATAAAAATGTATTCTGGTCCAGCTTAATGTCTCCACCTAAGTCAGGTGTAATAGCACTCATCATTCCTGCTTCATTAGCCAATGGAAAATACATATAACTTGTAAGATCCGGATTGTCTAATGTAAATGTTCCCATCTTATCTAAGTACTTTAATTCGCTCATTTAATTCTCCTAACTTTCCATTTAGTAAATTTAAGTTAAATCATTACTTTATTTACAATAATAGCAGATAATAAATTCAGTTACAACAATAAATTGAAACGTTTCAGTTCTTTTATTTCCAGAAGAAAAGCCCTGACCATATATTGGCCGGGGCTTCCCTTGAAACTGTTTTTAAAAGTTTCCTTTAAAGTTGCAATTTTTATTTAAAATAAACTGTAATATTATTTATTTTACCATCTCTAACTGCTTCGGCCATTTCTCCAACAATCTTGTTTTCTGTTGAAACTGTTTCTCCATTAATTTCAACTCTGTCTACAATTGCTGCGTCGTCGCCAAATGTATTCTTGCCTGTTTCATTTACATAAGTAATGTCACAAGATGAAAGTAATCTGAATGTTACCTTTCCTTCATCAAATAACCAGTTTGAAAGCTTTGGTGTAAAGTTAAGCACAAGTTTGCCATCCTCATATGTAAATACTTTTCCACCCATAAACATTTCAATCCAGATTGAAAGCATTTCTGTTGTTGAACCTGAAAGTCTTGCTACAAATCCTCTACCGTGAATATCAGGGTTAGGATTTACGCTTGAAGCTATAAATGATGAATTTTCAAGTGTACTTCTTCCATACATATTTGGATCAAGGAATGGAATAAGTGCTCTTGTAATTGTATCATAGAATTCAGGGCAAATTCCTGCTCTAATCATTGAGAGAATGTACTTATATTCCATATGAAGGAATACGTTTTCTCTTTCCTGCCATCCCGGTGTAAATGCTCTACAACGTCCGTTTTCCATTGAACATTCTTCAATAGAAGCTGATGTTTTATACATTGCTAATTTTTCATCATAAAGACCTGTTTTCTTAACACTGTTGTACATCTCTCTAGCTGTTTCTTCATCTACATTTCCCATCATTCTTGCAGGTCCTTCAAGGAAATATGGAAGAGCAACTGTCTTAAATTCTTTTACAACTGCTTTCTGTAATCCATAATGGCTCATTACAGGATTTCCATTTTCATCAACTACAGGTTCGAAATCAACTGCTTCATGTGTAAAGTATGTTGGAACAAGACCATTTCCCATTTCAACAGCCTTTTCGATACCCTTATCAATCTTAGCTGCAAAAGCGCTGAATACTTCATTGATATAGTCTTTTGAAACTTCTGTTTCTTCACCGCTTAAGTATAACTTAACGCTTTCTCTGTAGTTTTCTCTGATAGTAGCAACTTCATCCCAGTATTCAAAGTCTGAAACCTGTCCGTTGTTGTACTTGTCTAAAACTGCCTTAACATCATCTAAGTATTTTGCAATTTCAGCAGGCATAACAACTGTTTCGCTACCATTAAAGTTATCAGTAATAAACTTAATTAATCTCTTTAATTCAAATGTTTCAGGTGTACCTGAACCAAATAATCCAGGAAGTCCGTTCATGGCATCATTCCATCCCGGCTTTCCACCTTCCATTTCAACACCCATACCATCCACATCTAACTGTGCGAATTTGCTAAGTGCCAATGTAATCATTTTAACTGCAAGAGTTGTGTTATAAATCTTTTCATCAGGAGTCTTTAACCAGTTAGTCGCCCACTTGTTAAATCCTGGTCTTGCAAGTTTAGCTTCATCTTCAACTTCCATGCCATACTGACGAACAGCACCCTTCTTGTTGATTACATATTTTTCTGATCTAGGGACAACATAAGCTACGCTATCATAGAACTTGTATGTATTATCCTTAAATACTAATTCATCTAATTTGTCTGGGAAAATAGATAAGTAGTTATCTACTAAATCCATGTTGTAATCCCAGTGGTCACTCCAGTAGCCTTCAGCAAAACCTGCTTCAATGTTCTGGTCGCAATCATTAAGAATGTTTGCGATAAAGTCACCATCATCTACTTTTAATTCTAACTGAAGTTTTGCAATAGTATTAGAAATCTGTCCCGGTGTAAATTTACCTGCAACAATGTTCTGAATTGCTGTAGCATCACCTGAAATGCTATCAGCTACATATGCCTTAACTTCATCTTCTTTTCCTTCTTTTATATTGAAAAGACTTGGACGAACCTCTAATGGGTTGTATCCGTCAGCCTGAATTAAGCTAAAGAATGTTTTAACATTAAATTCTCCAACGTCCTTATTAAAGAATACGTCATTTCTTCTGTTCTGTGAAACATCACGGAAGTTACCATTACCCTGTGAATAATATTCAGCGGCAATTGAGAAGAAGTTGTAATCTCTTTCAGGATCACCGTGTTTACGGCTAAATAAATGTATAATAGACTTGTTTCCATCTTTGTTAAGTACATATGGATAACCACCTCTTAAGAAGTTATCTAAGTAACACTGTTCAATGTATTGGTCAAACTTTCCTGCTGCTGTATGTGTCTTAACATCAGATGTAAAACTGTCTACCAATTCTTCTGCTTCTACAAATTTATTTGCAAGGTAATCCTTTCCACAGAATGTATCAAGTTTTGCATTAATCTGTTCTGTTGAACCTGCAAAGCCCATCATTGTGTCAAAAGCTAATTCCTTGCCTGGTTCAACAACTTCCTTAAATGGAGTAAATCCACATGGAACCTTGTTAGCAAAGCACTGTTCTTTAGCAAGAACACCTTCAATTGAACCATCAATAAAGTTAACAGGTGTCATTAATGATAAATCATATCCAAATACTGTATCTACATCATAGATTACATCCTGTAACTTTCCGTCTCTTACTGTTAAATAGTAATATCCACCCTCAACATCAGATACTTCTGCTGAATCCTTTGTTGATGCTCTAAGTGTATAATATGGAACCTTGTTTTCAAGATTTCTAATATCTGCCCAACTCTTAAATAAGTTTGACATTTCTTTAAACTCGCCGTTAGCGATACCATATGTAATAATTTTTGGAAGGCCGTCAATTACCTGAACTTCTTTAGCACTGTCTCCGATGTTCTTTACTGATACCTGTCTTACAAGTGCTCCTATGCTTTCATTTGGTAAAACATAGTAATTAACTGTAACTTCTATTCCATACTTTTCGTTTGTTTCAATTATCTTAAAACTGTTCTTGTTCATTCTCATCTGACGTTTTGCTTCTTTTTCATAAGTGAAAAATGGCTCATAATATTCTCCGTCAATTTTTAAGAATGTTCTAAAACCTTTTACCTGAGTATTTTCAAATGCTGTGTTAGCTGAATTAAATTCCATAATGGCATTACCCTTATTGTCAATACCAAAACTGTTCATTCCCTGACCTCTGTTAGTGTAGAATGTCCAAAGTGGAATTCCCTTAACTCCTGCAAGACCTGGTAAAAAACTGGAAAAAGCCGGCTTTCTGTCATAATCATCTATAACAAAAGTCTGTCCTTCAAGTCTATAACTTTCCATTATATTCCTCCTTTAGTTGTACAACTGCGTTACCAACTGAATAATTTTAACCCTTTTTATTATTAATATTTATTATTATTTGCGTTCCTTATGCTTTCCACATGAGCTTCTGTAAACCATTGTTGGTGATAACTTAGTTACTGTGCCACTTTTGTCTCCCTCACTGTTTAACAATCTGAATAACTCATTTGCACTTGCACTACCCATTTCGACAATTGGGCTGTGAACTGTTGTAAGTGGAACTCCATAATACGCACTTAAAGTACTATCATCATATCCGATAACACTTACATCTTCAGGAACCTTAATTCCAACGTCCTGTAATGCCTGAATACATCCCCATGCCATTTCATCATTGGCACAAAACATAGCATCAGGAAGTTTGATTCCACTTGATAACATTGAACGCATTTCACTATATGCTAATGCTTCTTCATAATATCCTCTTAAAATTATGTCTTCATCAATTGGAAGATTATTTTTTTCCATCATTTCCTTATATCCCTGGAAACGGTGCTTATCATCTCCTGTTTCATTTCCGTGAATATATCCGATTCGCTTATGACCAAGTTTGATTAAATGGTCAACTGCCATTGTTGCTCCAAGCTTATCATCAACTAATACACCTGAAATGTTTTTGTCTTTACTGTCTCTGTCAATAAATACCATTGGAATATTGACTGTTGCGATTCTTTTTACATAATCACCTGTCAAATCTTCATGATAAATAATGGCTCCTGCTACACCTGATGCAATAATCATTCTATAAATTTCATCCGGTGAATTATCATTGCTTACGTAAATATTAAGCATATAATTATTTAATTTACACTGTAAATGAATCGCCTGTGTTAATACGTTATAGAAATCACCCTGTAAACTTGTTACAAAAAGTCCTATAGTATTTTTTCTATTAGATTTTAATAATTTGGCATTCATGTTAGGTATATAATGCAATTTTTCAACAGCTTCTAAAACTTTCTGCTTTGTTTCTTCACTAACAATGTCACCATTGTTAAATACATTTGATACTGTTGAAATTGCTACACCTGCTTCTCGTGCAACATCTTTAATTGTAACCATACAATGTTCCTCCCTAGTTGCTTAAACCCTTTTTTTCAATTTTGTTTAAATTTTATTTTTACTTTAATTTTCCTTCAAATTCCTGCTAAACGTTTCAAGCATTTAGTATTTTTAGGCAGGTCACCCAACAGGATGACCTGCCTGATTTTTTCTATCCTTCTTATTAGATTTCTACTGGTAAACTCTTACATAATCAACATAGTAGTAATCTTCCCATGTTGTAACACCGTTTACAGTTCCCTTGTTTGTCCATCCGTCTGTTGAAACCTCACCTGCAGCATTTCCACCTACTGCACAGTTTAAAATAAAGAAGAATGGATGATCAAATGCCCAACACTGATCATAAATGCTTGCGTCGTACATTGATGGATCATATAATCCCTTGTTTACTCCGTCAACTGTAAACTGAATATATTTGTCTGTCCAGATAATTCCATAAGTATGATATGTCTCAGCACTCTTAGCCTGTGTTAAACCTGTTGCATAGTTTTTATTACCATGTGACCATGACTGGTTGTTGAATCTTTCGCAATGGATAGTCTGTGGAACTCCACCTGACATAGCTTCCATAATGTCGATTTCGCCATCATATGGCCAACCTCTCTGGTCACCTGTACCATCGCCTAACATCCAACCTGCTGACCATGTTCCTTTTCCACCAGCTGCCTTAGCTCTGATTTCCATCTTACCATACTTAAATGTTTTCTTATTCTTTGTAATAATTCTTGTTGAAGTTACCTTTGATGGAGCGTTGTTACCATTCTTCCATTCCATTCTTGGAATGATAACAAGATTACCGTTTTCTACTTTAGCGTTATCTCCTGCTGTGTAAGTCTGCCATTCCTGATTACCCCAACCGCCATCGCCTGTACCTGTCTCATAAGTCCAGTTATTCATGTCAAGTGATGAACCATTAAATTCATCAGACCATACTAATTTCCAAACCTTAACTGATACAGCCTTTGAATATTTCTTTGAAGTAATTGTTTTCTTTCCTGATTTTCCAAAAGCCTTAACTTTGAAATATGTTGTTCCTGATGCAAGATTCTTAATTGTTGCTGAAGTCTTCTTTGCACCCTTAACTGTTGCTACTTTCTTAAATCCGCTGTTAGCGTTTGTTGATTTGTATACATAGTATCCTTTTACGCCTTTTACCTTTTTCCAAGTAACCTTTGCTGTTGTTCCTGATAAAGTAGCTGCTTTAATTGTTACATTTTTAGGTACTACTGTAACTTTAGAATTCTTTGAACTGCTTCCTACTGTGATTTTAATTTTACATGTACCAATGCCTTTAGCCTTTACAACACCCTTACTACTAACTGTAGCAACCTTTTTGTTGCTTGTTTTAAACTTAGCACCTTTCTGCTTTAAGTAAATCTTTTCAGATTTACCAACATTTAAAGTAATCTTCTTTCCTGAGTAAATTGTAACAGCCGCATTTGCATCTGTACTTGGTGTAATAGTTACAAGAGTAACAACCATAGCCACAACAAGAAAAACTGAAACTAATTTCTTAAATCCTTTCATTGTTTCCTCCTTTTTTAATAAACATCACGTTCTTTATATATTGTAACCTGCATCGCAGGTTCCTAATATTTTTATTCACCGGTAATACCTGTATTTTCAATACCCTGAATGAACTGTTTCTGTACTACCATGTACAATGCCAACAATGGAGCAATTGAAATAAGTGTTGCTGCCATTCGGTTTGCTTCGTTTACTACGTTACCTGTAGCCCCTGCTGAACCATTATCGAATAATGCAAGTTTTGCAGGTACAAGAGTTAATGCATCACCAAGCATTGTGTTTGTTGTATATGTTTCATTCCAGTTAAATACGAATGAAAACAGGAATACAACAAGTATTGTTGAAATTGATAATCTAACTGCAATATGATAGAAAACTCTAAATGAACCGGCACCGTCAATCATGGCTGCTTCATCTAATGACTTAGGTATCATATTAAAGAAGTTAAACGCAATCAAAATTAACATTGTTGAATATGTTCCCTGTCCTAATAATGACATTAGGAACTGTGGAATAATTGTTCCAATAACCTTAAATCCTACAATAGATTCAATTTCCGTAAATACCATAATTCTTGGGATTGTAAGAAGTGGTATTGGTAAAATAAATGCTAAGATTAACATTATGTACCAGAAATTACGTCCCTTAAATGAGTATCTTGATAATGCAAAACCTGTTGTAAGTGATACGGCTGTCTGAGCTAATGCCAACAATGCTGAAAACCAGATTGAGTTAAACAATGAGCCCGGCATTTCAAGAGTTTTTATTGCGTTTTTAAAGTTACTAAGTGTAGCATGCTTTGCAATCCATGTTACAGAAGGATCAATTAAGTCTTTAGAAGTCATAATTGCCTTTGAAATCATCTCAAATATTGGCTGTAAGAATACAAATCCAATACAGATAAGTAAAAAGTAAATTGCCACTTTTGCTATAATATTTACTGCCTTTAATCTCTTTAATTTGGCAAAGTTGATTTTCTTTACTGCTGACAAATCAATTTTCTTTGCACTGCTATCTTTATTTGCCATATAACTTTGCCTCCTTCTTCTGATGTCTTGCCTGTGAAGCTAATCTCTTCTTCTGCTGCTTTTCCAGCTTCTTTAATTTCTTTTCCTGCTTCTGTCTTGCCTTAATATCCTTAGGTTTTCTATCCCTGAATATGAGGAATACAATTCCTATCATTGCAAGAGCTAACAGACTGTAAATCCATGCGTATGTAGCTGCGAAACCAAGTCCTGAACTTGTTTCACCTGTCTTTTCTTCGATTAACTTGTATACAGGGTTAATTGAATCATACATACCTAACTGAATTACTGTAAATACTGTGATAATTAATCCAACCTGCTTAATCATTGGAATTGTTATCTTCCACATAATCTGCCATGCATTGGCTGAATCAATCTTTGCTGCTTCATAAATACTTGGGTTAATCTTTTGTAAACCATTGATAAATAATACAATTGGGATACCTGTAAACCAAAGTATAATTGAAAGCTGATCAAATATTCCTGCAAGTCCATTTGCTAATGCAGGTGAGTAACTGTCAATAATCTGCATTATGAAAATATTTGAATAAGCGTTAGTGTGCTGTGTTGCTGCCGCAATCTTTTCTGCTGCCTGATCTCCTGCATTCTGTACAGTTAATAACTGTGACATTACAGGACCTGACATGATAATAACCGGCAGGAAGTAGATAGTTCTTAAAATTCCTTTACCTACATTAATCTTACAAAGTAAGTAAGCAATAATGAATGATAAAACTACTACTATAAATGTGTAAGGTATAATCATCTTAATGTATGAAAGTAATGCAGGTAAAAATTCCTGGTTACCAACAAATGCATTAATGTAATTGCTTAAACCTATAAACTCAATCTTGTAACCCCAGTTAGTTGAAGCTACTGATGTAAAGCTTAAATAAATTGTAAATACAAACGGGAACAATGTAAAAGCACAAAAACCTAAAATCCAAGGTGCCATAAACATGTAACCTGATCTATTCTGTCTCTGCTGATAAGTTCTCATTTTTTTCTTTTTAGGTGCTTTTGTTTCCTTTTTCTTTGTAGTATTGGAAGTTTTTGCTGTTTCTACTTTTTCTTCTTTAACTTCTTCTGAAGTTACTTTTGTATTTTCAGCCATTACTTAACACCTCCTTCTACTACTGTTGCGCTGTTTGCTGCAACGCTTGTACCATTAACCTGAATTTCATCAGATGTATAGTTTATAATAATTGTCTTCACATCTCCATCCTTTGAATACTGGTTTGCAATTATACCACCATCTGTTTCATTACCATTAGCATCTTTTGATGCTGAAGTTAATTCTTTTCCATCCCAGCTATAAACTGTTCTGCTATCCCAGTTATAATTAATAACCTGTGACAATGGTGTATTAACTGTATTGTAAATAGTATTTACTAATTCCTCATACTGTCCAAACTCTGTTGAATAGTAATCTGATGAAGTTGTTGAACCTAATAAGTATGATGGTTTCTGTGTTAAGACAAATGATGGTGAAATGTTGTAATCAATCATTCTTAACATATCTGTCTGTGAATAGAATGAGAAGTTAGCATATGGTGCATAAACTTCCATTGTTCCATTAAGTACCATCTGTAAGAAAGGAACTGTATCTGTTTCATATACATACTGTGATGTTCCTACAGGTGACTGTAAGTAACGGTCTGTATATTTCCATAAGTACTTGTTAGGATTTACAAGGTTTGTCTTTGTTCCGTTCTTCTGAATCTTTGAAATAGCATCCTGATAAAGTTTTACAGTATTCTGAACTGTTGTCTTATTGTCATCACTCTTATAATGGCTTAAAAGAATGTTTGATGCTCCGTCAATTGTAAATGAACCGCTTAAGTCTCCTAAATCTTCATACAAATCTGTAATCCACTGTGCTGTCTTAGCAGGTGTTGCATATCCGTATTCTGTAACAGGAACGTTCTTTGGAAGAACTTCTGACTTATCTACTGAGAGATACTGTGAGTTAATATGCTTTGCTGCAGTTCCATAATAATTAACCATTGTTTCGTTTATTGATGAGAACTCTCTTGAAAATGAAATATCAATTCCCTTTTTAGCGAATTCTGACATTAAACTCTTAAATTCGTTCTTCTTTCCAACTGAACTTGAGAACTTAGTGCTGTTAGGTTTTGATAATGTTTCTCCACCTCTCTGCCATCCTATAAGTCCTGTGTTAATATTTTCAATACCATCTTTGTTAAGCTGGTTTAAAATATTCTTAACATCTGATGCTGAAGTAACTTCAACTTCCTGCGTTGAGAATACACCTTTCTTTGAATCTGACATAAGGAAGTCAATTCTAATAGGAATGTTCTTTTCATCAACTGACTTTTCCGTTAAAATTCCTTCATCAATTAAATGCTGTCTGTATGCCTTAGCCATACCTGTGTAATCAGCTTTGTAACCATCACTGCCGTCACCCTCTAAAAACTGATATGTTAAGTCAATATCAAACTTATTAGGTTTATCCTGTACTTTACGATATGAATCACCTGCCTGGTTTATAACCTGGAAGTATTCAGCGTTGTACTGGAATGATGCATATGCATATGTGTAAGCAATTTCTCCATCAGTTGTTGATGCAGGAGCTGCATTAATTGACATATACTCATCACCCTGATCTGCATAAGCTACAAATGCTGCCTGTGTACCATCACCATGTGAAATACCGAATACCGGCATTGTTGGGTTCTTAAGTGGTACAACATCATCTAATGATGAATAGTAGTTAGATTCTGTTGATGGATCTGTTCCATAAACCTTACTATTGTATTCACTAAACTTTGTCTTGTTTTCATTAAATCTGATTAAGCTTCCGCTTCCGTCCGGAACTAAAACATAACCAGGTGTAAGTTCTTTCACTTCTGTCTTAACAAAATCATCTGCATCTTTATCATAGTATTTAAGAATACCACCGCTTGTTCCTAAGAAAGGAGCAATTTCGATACATTTAATCTTGCTAATACAACCTGTAATTTCTTCATAAGGAACTTTAAAGTTAACCTTTCCATTTTCGCCTAAAGTCATATGAACTTTAACGCCTAATTCTTCATCATCAATGTTAAACTTACAATCCAAAACCCATTCGTTTTCACTGCTTCCCTTAGTAAGCTGTGATTCGCCCTGGCTCTTCTTTTCTGGTGCTGATGATGCTCTCTGTGTTGTCATTGAATCTCCTGAGCCTTCAAAATATTCAACTGTTACAAGAGAATTGGCAAAAGCTGTATACTGGCTACTGTTAAATGATGAATCAACACAGTTTGCCATTTCTTTTACTTCTGCTATTGTCATATTCTTTTCTTTAGCATAGTCTTTAAGTTCTGTATTATCACCGCTTTCCTTAGCATCTGTAATAATATCTCTTGCTTCCCATGCTTCATTTAAGAAAGGAACGTCTACGCCTGTTTTCCAAACATATCCTGTTTTTGTATTTTCGATTGCTAAGATATCTCTGTCTTCATAGAAAAGATATTTGTAATCTCCTATTGTGCATAATTCTTCGTAAGCATTTGAATACTTTAATGAAGATTTTGCAACATCAGGTACAGGTCTTGTATCTCTGTTAGTGTTAATGAATGCAGCGCCAACTGCTACACAAAGTGAAAGGACACATAAGAGACATACAATGATTGCTGTTGCTTTAAATTTATTCTTTTTAGCTGCCTGTAACATTTCTTATTATCTCCTTTCCTACTGTGATTAAGAAGTCGTATAACTGTTCCCACATAATAATTACTACAAGAACAACTATAGCCGCAATTAACATAAATACTGCTGTAATAATAAGGCTGACTACTGTCTGTTTAAAGTCATAGTCATGAACTGTTGAAAGTCCTTCAAATATTACTGCGATACTCCAAATACCACCGATCATCATAATAACTGTCAAGATAAATGATTCGTTATATGTTAATTGGTATGACATAATTGTTGTAACAATCATGCAAATCATTAATGGCATAATACCATATGCAGGAATCATATATACCTGCTTTAATGTTCCGTCACCATCTGTAATTGATGTAACAAGGAAGTTACATACGATGAAGAGAATTAAGATAGCAAAGAAACCAACTACTACGGCTCCCATATCCATATCTTCAACGCTTGTATACTGATAAATAAATCCTTTTCCTGTCTGATAAATCATATATACTGCAAAGAATGCTACATAAATAATTGTTGCTGCAATCATTGATCCGTTCTTTCCAACTCTTATATCATAATATCTGTCAATTGGATGTTTAGCACACTTAAATGCATAACCGATTTCTCCAATTACAGGAAGTTCTTTTAGTTTAGTTCCTAACTGTTTTCTCTTAGTTCTTAAAACTTTCTTCTTATCAATAAGTTTAATAACTATACTCAAAACAATTAAGATAATTACAACTGTTAATACTGCTCCAAGGTCCTTCTGGATGCCTTTATTTCTAACTTCCCAGAAAGCATCCGAATAACCACTTCTGTTTCCGGCAATTTCAAAATGTTCCATTGCCTTATCATATTCTTCATCGTTATAATAAGCTTTTGCAACACCGTTATGTGCCAAAACTGACATCTGGTTTAATCTTAATACGTAATTCCAATCTTTAAGAGCATCTGTGTAATCGCCGTTTTCATATTCCTGTAATGCTTTATAAATTGTTGTTGCGTATTCTGTTGGTGTAAACGACTGGATAAATCCCTTCTTACCATCTGCTGTCCAAATGTTTCCATTGTTATCAACAGCAATTGTTGTAAGTGATGAGAACAAACCTGACACGTCATTGTTACCTGCCTTTTCACCAAGGCTGAAAATCAACTCTCCGTCTCTTGTATATACATATATATATCCCTTTGAGTCAGATGCATAAATAATTCCATTTGAATCTGCTATTACATCTGTAAATGCACCCGATGAAGCAATAACATTTTTAAATAAGTTTGTTCCATTTGTACTATGTTTCTTTAAAAGGTCCGTTCCCTTACCCATACATGTTGAATAAGCCGTTCCTTCTGCATCAACAAAAACGTTCGAGAATGTTGATGGTAAAGTATTTAACAAAGTTGAGTTTTTCTCCTGTTCCTTTGTATAAATAATTTTAAGGAAAACCTGCTGTGGTGTAAGTTTAGATTTATTTGATGCGAAATATCCTAAAAATTCACCTGTGTTAGCAAGCTGAATAATACCTGCGTAAACACCTTCTGAAACTATGTAAAGATTGTTACCACTATCAACTGCCACCTTACTTGGTTCGTAGTTTGTATCTGCGAAGATTGGTGCTGTTGGTCTGTCATAACGTCTTACAAATTCATATTTTGTTTCGTTAACTTTCTTGAATCTGAATACTGTCTTAGCTCCTGTATCAGCTATATAAACTTCACCACTTTTTGTAAGAAAAATTCCCTTAGGTGAGTTAAAACCTTCAAAATCTTTTGAGCCAACAGTATCTTTATCAATCTGAGTTACTACTTTTTCATCATCCAAATTATAAACGAGAACTCTTGCATTACCTGTGTCAACGATATATGCATTATTTTCATCATCTATAATCATATCTTCCGGATCGGATAATCCGAGGTTTGTTATAGTTCTGTCTGGTAAGTAAGCATCCTGTGTTCTAACTAACTCCCCTTCGTCATCAAGTGTATATGAATAACTTGTTGCCTGAGAAGCTGCTACAGGAAGAACAGACATCACTACAAATATCAGTGCCAGGAACAGCACTAATGATTTTTTCAATAATTTTTTCATGTGCCCTTCTCCTTACTTGATACCTGAACTTGCCATTGTGTTCATAACCTTTGACTGCATGCAGATGAAAATAATCAGGTTAGGTATAAACATAATCAAGTTGGCTGCCGCAACCATACCTGATGCTGCCACTGCATTGTTTGTGCCAATAGAGTTTACATAATATGTCAATGTTCTTAATGCTTCGTTAGTAATATAGTTGTTTGATGTTTCTACGTTGCTCCATACCTGCTGGAATGTTAAAACGACTGATGTTGCAAGAGCCGGTTTTGTTAATGGGATGATAATCTTTCTTAAGATTGTTGCATCTCCTGCTCCGTCAACTACCGCTGCTTCAATAAGTGCATCAGGTATTCCGTCTACGAACTGCTTAACCAGGAATAAACCTACAGGCATGGCAATAAGTGGAAGGATATGTGCAAACCATGTATTGTATGCACCAATTTTTACTATAATTAAGTATCTTGGGATTGAAACCGCTGTGGCTACGAACATAAGAGCCATCTGGTTGATTTCCCATAAAGCACCTTTAATCTTGAATTTCTTCTTTGAGAAAACATAAGCTGCCATAATTGTAATCAATAAGTTAAGAACTACTGTAAGCACAGTAACTATCATTGAGTTCAAGAAGTATCTTGACATTGGAATACCTGTAGAACCTGCTAAGTTCATAAGATTCTTAAAGTTGTCCAATGTTGGGTTGTGTGCAAAAATAGTTGGTGGAAATTTAAACAACTCACCAAGTGGTTTAAAAGCGTTTCCAATAAGGAATACTACCGGAAGGATCATAAATATAGAAAGCGGAAATGCTATAATATGAAACTTAATCTGGCCGCTTGAAAATCTTGTTGGGTTAATTCTGTTACCTTGAAAATTTGCCATTTATGTATCCTCCTTTCTAATATTCATCTTTTTCTGTAAATAACTTGTTTGCTACTTTACTACAAATCCAAACTAAGCAAAGCAATGCAACTGATACCGCTGATGCATATCCCATTTCGTATCTAACGTAGGCATAATCATCAATGTGGTTAGCAATTAACTGACCTGCATAATCCGGTGTAGGGTTTGCTCCTGCCAATGTTACACCAATCCAACCCATGTTAAATGCGTTTACAATAGACATAACCGCACCGAACAACATCTGTGGCTTCATTGAAGGAACTGTAATATAAATAATTTCCTGGGCTCTGTTTTTAATACCATCCACATAAGCTGCTTCGTATAATTCCTGGTCGATGTTCATAATACCTGAAAGCATTGATAAGAAACCAATACCCATTGATGACCACAACGATATAAAAATCATAATCTGCATAAAGTAATCAGATGATATCAACCACTGAATAGGCTGATTTATTAATCCCAGTTTCTGTAAATATGCGTTTGCCAAACCTGTCTGGTCACCTGAGAAGATTGTCTTCCAAATAACCTGAATCATTAACTGACCTACCATTGAAGGTGTGTACATTGCTAACGCATATAGTGTTCTTGCTCTAGGTGTTACCTGAGCAAGAATCCATGCCATAAGGAATGATAATGCGTATCCACCAACACCGACTACGATAGCGTAAAGTACAGTGTTAGGTAATACATATTTCATAAATACCTCATCGCCTGTAATCAAAGTGATGTAGTTGTTAAGTCCTGCAAAAGTTGGAGTATTAATTACATCAAAATATGTAAATGATAATCCGATTGCAATAATAATAGGTAATAAGATAAATGTAAAAAACAATAATCCGTAAGGAAGGAACAGAACAAAAGCATTAAAACCTTCAGTTTCTGTAAACTTTTTATTGCTCTTTATCTTTGCCGGCTTAGCCGGTTTTGTTGCAATGTCTTTAGTTGCTTCCACTCTGTGTTACCTCCTCTCCTTTATCTGCTTTTGCATTATCCTGATTCTGTTTAATCCAATCATATCCACGAAGTTTGAAATCCTTTATAAGTTTTCCATTTTCATCGTAAAATCCTAATTCTTTCATCTTTCTTACAATTTCTTTGTTAACATCGTTCTTTGCCTCATCAACTGCTACCTGTGCTGATGTACCGTCGAATACCATCGATGTCCAAATATTAGAAATTGTTCTTTCAAGTAAGTACTGACCAGGAGTTCTTGTTACATCAGTTACCTGATTAATCTGCTTTAATACAACCTGCTTGTCAGCTTCATCCATTGGATTGTTGTGAAGAGCTGCCATATTGGCTGATAACCAGAAATATGTCTTACCATATGTTGAACGTAATGTGTATGTGTATTCTGTCTGAACATCCTTGCTTGTCCACCATTTAAGGAATTCCCATGAAGCTTCCTTCTTTTCAGAATTCTTAAAGATAACTCCACCTGTTCCGTTGGCAACAAACTTTCTGTTAATTGTTCCATCTTCCTGTTCTGTTCCAAGATATTCGGCAAGTTTCCACTTACCGTCCAATTCCTGAGCACCATTCTTAATTAATGTATAATCTTCCATACCTACAATACCAATTGGTAATGTTGAGTATCTAAATGAGTTAAAGAAGTTCTGTACTGATGTATCAAGAGAGTATTTTGTAAACAAATCTCCTAAAAGCTGAAGTCCTTTAACTGCGTTCTTTGAATCAATACCTGTTGTTACAAGACCATTTTCATCCTGTGTATAAAGTTCTCCATTATTCTGAAGCATCATTGGTGATGTCTGGTAGAACCATTTGTATCCTGAAACACCTGCTGAAATATTATGATAGAAGTTCTTACCATATCTCTGGAGAGTTGGAAGAATGTCTATCAATTCATTCCATGTTGAAGGGCATTTAAGTCCTAACTGATCAAAGATATCTTTTCTGTAAACAACTGCATTAAAGTCTGTTGTTTCAGGAATTGCGAACATTCCTTCATTATATACATATGAAACAAATGATCCTGTCGGGAATCTTCTTGCTACTGTCCAGAAATCATCAAACTGTGATAAATCATATAAAGCACCACGGCTTGACAAATCAAATGGTACATATGAAGCAAGTCCTAAAGCAATGTCCGGTGTTTTATCTGCCGCAATTGCCAATGTTAACTTGTTTACATCAGGCATTGTTGCTACCTGAACTTTAATATCTTTTCCTGTTTTTTCTTTATAATAAGGAACAAATTCTGTATCAGCCATCTTCTGTAATAAATCTACGTGAGTAATAGCTCTGTTAACCCAGATAGTAATTGTATTCTTATCTTTGTCAGATACACCTGTTGAGTATTTTGAAGATGTAAATGTATTGGTTAAAGTTCTAATTGACGTCCATAATGAGCTTGCCCATGATGCATTAGGACTTTCTAATTCACTCTTGTCTCCGTACACATAAATTCTATCAAGTGTAAAATCATTTGATGTTACTTCTGTTGTGAAGTTGCTTAATGAAACGAGGATTGAGTTCTCTGCACCTGTTAAGTCTGCTGTATGAAGAGCAATGTCATCCGGATACTTCTTCATAGTCTTGATAAACTGTTCTGCTTCATCTAAGTAAGCTAAAACTGCACCACTGTTTCCACCTTCTGAATAATCCTGAAGTAAATATCTGATATGCTGAATTACTGTTTCATAAGCATTTAAATATTTCGGAATTTCAGGAATGTATTTTGTCATCTTCCAGTTTCTTTCAGTATCTACATCGCTACCTGTAATCTTTGTGATCTCCAACTGGAAGTTTGTGATATGTTCCTGTAAAAGTAATGCATATCTGTATGCTTCCATAATTGGTTCATTTTCCTGCTTGATTGTGATTGTGTGAGTTCCTTCTTCAAAATAGAAATTGTAGTTGTTTCCATTTGAATCCTTAAGTGTTTCATTAGCATATCCTGATGAAACCGGATTAAACTTATAATTATACATTTCCTTAAATGGAACCTGACCGTCAATCTTAATTGTTTCAAAAGTATCGAATTCTTTCTTTCCATTATTATAGTGGAAAGCTAAGTTGTAATTTCCTGACTTCTTTACTTTGAATGTATATGTAACTTCATTACCTGCTGCACTCCAGTGCAAAGTATTTAGTTTTTCTGTATCTATGTTGAATCTTGTAAGTGCTGTTGTGACCTTTGTGCCATATATTGCATCTGTAGAATTCTTTTCTGAATAATAAACAGCATCAATCTGTAATGCTTCTTCCTTGTCTGTTACTAATTCTGCATCACTATGCTGTGCAGCATATTCTTCATATGAAATTGTATCATCCGTCGCTGCCTTTACTGTCAGCTTGCCTAAAGCCAATCCTCCTGAAGATACATTTTCAAGTGAAATTGTGTTTTCACCTTCTTTTAAATAGAAAGTAAGTGGTTTGCTTGATACGTAAGTATTATTGTAAATATTTGTATTAACCCATTTCTGAATTCTTGACTGGCTAGGAGCCATTTCATCTCCATAGCTGTCTTTTGGAAATTCTTTCTGATCATCACTTCCGATATATTTGTCCTGGTCAACATCTGTCCAATGAATTGGTAATGCTATAGTATTAGTTTCTGAATACTGATGTTTTCCATTAACTTTTGCGCTAACAGTATAATCTGAAAGCGAATCACCAACAGAAATATAATCTACATTTAATGTATATAATCCTGCTTTTTCTACATTTACTTTATAGTTAGCTGATTTCTGATATTCTAATTCAATCATTTTATCAGAGTATGTTTTTACATCCTCTGGTAGTTGGTTGTCTTCATTGTTGTTTTCTTCATAATACTTAACCGAATCCACTCCGTTAGTTAACGTAGCCTTATGCTCCCCTTCTCCGGCTTCAGTATTCTTTTTTATAAAGTCTGTATAATATACGTCAGCTTCTTCGCCATCCTCAAGATATGCATTTGCCAATAAATCATATGCTTTATTAAACTTATCACTATCTACATCTTTTACATAAGTTGCTTTTGTTTTGAATGCAAACTGGAAAAGACCTATAGCTGCAACAATGACACATAGTATTCCAATTACAATTGCGATAATCTTCTTTTTCATTGTTGTCCTTTCTACTTGTTATAAAAGCGGAACTGCTTTTTGCAGTTCCGCAATTATTATTTGATTTAATCAGTCATTTTCAATCTTATTTGTTGTCAGATGTGAATTTTGACTTATCGAAGTTGTAGTTTTCAACTAACTTATCCTGTAACTGTTTTGTAGCTGTTTCGATACGTTTGTTGATTGTTGTGTTCCAATCTGATAATCTGGCTTTAACTTTGTCTCCCCAGTCCTTATCAGTCATCCAAGCACCTGCAACTTCTTCCTTCCACATATTGTTCCATTCATAAAGAACATCTGTTGTTTCACCCTTTTCAGTAATCTTACTTGTCCAGCACTTGTCAATGTAATCCCATGATTCATTGTTTTCCCAAAGTTTTAAGATTTCTTTCCAGCCTTCTTTATCTTTGTATGTCTTATGTGCTGGAAGGTTGTTCCAGATATCCATCTGCTTATTGTATGTATCGCCAGTTACTACAGGGAATGAATCTCCTGCTGCAGATTTTTCAGCGCCGTTGTCAGTCCACTTCTGATCGAAGATAGCCTGCTTAGCTTCTGTACTTGCTGTCCAGTATGTAGCGAATGTATATGTAGCTTTAAGTTTTGCTTTTTCATCATCGCTCCATTCTTTGTTTCCGTCATCAGCTGCATAGTTGTGAATACAAATTGGATCCATAACTACCTTGATTGTATTTCCACAGTAATCTGTTGATGGGAATGGATAAATATCCCAATCCTTTGAATCAATGTATGATTCGCTTTCCTTAGCTGATTCATCAGCACCTGCTGTTAAGTACCAAGGATCTGTAATGTTTGTTAAACATCTGTTGTTACAGAAGTAATACCATGAGTAAGTCTTGCTTTCAATCTTAATATCTTTTGAAAGTGTTCCTGCACCTTCAGCAACGTCGATTGTTGAAGCAGCCCATTTTGGAATGTAGCTTAACAATGACTTAACTTCATCGCTGTCAAGATCAACTGTACCTTTTTCTTTAATCTGCTTATTAATTGTTGTTGTTCCCATATTAATGATATTAACAGGTGTGCTCTTGTCACCCCAGAAGCTTGTGTTGTCTGACTTTGTGAAGAATCTTGTATATTCATCAATTGTCCAGTCAGGATCAGGAACGTTAATGTTCTTGCTTTCTGCTAAAGCTTTGTTTACCCAAATACCCCAAGGGATTGAGTATGATGGTAATCCACCCTGGAAGCCGTAGTAGTTAAGGTTACTCATAAGGTTTTCATTGTATGCCTTGTATGTTTCATCATCCTTGAATACTGATAAGTCTGCTGCAAGACCTTTCTTAATGTCATTTGTTACGCTAGTTGATGCCCAGATATCAGGGTACTTACCATATTTAGCCTTAAATGATGTCATTTCCTGTTCCCACTTTGGTGTTCCTGGCTGATCAGGGTCACCAGTCTTTGCCCAAAGATTAATCTTTATATTAGGATATAATTTCTTAAACTGTTTTGCTACTGCATAAACCTGAGCCACATTCTGTGATGTAAGCTTGTCTGTTGACAAATCCATGCTTCCGATATCTTCGTAATATTTGCTATCACCTGACCAAGTCATAATAGAAATATCTGCTGTTGTGTCTGAAGCCAAACCAGTTGTAAGACCAATCTTTGCTGTTGTGTCTTCACCCTTCTTGTCTTCGCTCTTTGATTTGCCACATCCTGTAAGCACCATTGATGCTCCAAGAACGGCTGTTAACGATAAAGCTAATGCTTTACGGCCAAATTTTTTCATCATATTTTTCCTCCTTACTATTTTGATAAAATCATTTCACCTACATTAGAATTCACATAGTGATTTCCTTAAAACTTATTCTAGCACAACAATATGTACAAATCAACAATTAAAAACGATTTTTCATTTCTTTTTCTTGTATACTTTTCACATTTAAAAATAATTTCCTTCTTAAGTCCTTCTATTTTTTTGACTATTTTATACAATGAGTTTTTGTTAAGTTATTCACAATAACTATATTTTGTTGGTTTTTTGCCCATTATACCGTATATTGTGCTTTTAAAATCGTTTTTAAGTCCCATTTTTTGTACTCACAAATCCTTGATTTTTCTTTATATAATCGGCACAAAAACGATTTTTCATTTTTGTTTTAAAAATTATTTTCAGTGATTCATAAAATCGTTTAAATTTTTCCTGACATAACAAAAGCCACATTCATTTCTGAATGCGGCTTTCTAAATAAGCTTTTATATTTTATGCTTCTCTTTTTCTTGCAAATACTACTAATGCAACTCCTGCTAAGATTGCTGCTGCACCACATGCCATTGGTGAAAAATCACCAGTTGCTACTGTTGTGCTTGTTGTATTATTGTTAGTTGTTCCTGTAGAACCTGTTGTATTTGTGTTTGTGTTTGTGTCTGTGCTATTTGTTCCTGTGCCTGCTGCTGACTTTGCTTCAAATGAGAATCCTGTACACTTGACTGTTGTTGAATATGTAGGATCTCCATCGTTTAATGAAGCAGCTCCGCCTGATGCATATGAATATCTCTTTGTTGCATCTTTATCAATACCCTTTCTATCACCAAATTCACCACCGATACCAAATGTAAGTGTATCTGAATCTGCTGTAGCCTTGAATGTTTCGTTTACTGATACTGATTTACCTTTTTTAATTTTAACCCACTTACCATAAGCAAAGTTTTCTTTCTTATCAGCAATCTTAACGAATACCCATTTATCACACTTAGATGATGATAATGTGTATTTGATTGTGTATTCTTCACCTTTTTTAACTTTAACTGACTGCTTAACCTGAGCACCCCAGCATCCTCCCCAACCGATTGTCTTCATATCTGCTGTCCAACCTGTTGCTGACTGTGAACTTAATTTTCCTTCTGCACCTTCAAACCAAGCTTCATTTACACCAAAGTAACTCTGCCAGCTTGCTGCAAAACAGTTAGCTGTCATTCCTACTGTTAAAGCAAGTGTAGCTACAACTGCTGCTATTTTCTTTAAACTCTTCATTATTATTCCTCCTCTTTACTTGCGAATCCTACTCGCTATATATGCTGAGTATAGCACGAACATATAGTATATTCAATAAATAAAAACATTTTTATCCGCTATTTTAACACTTTTTACAATTATTTTGCAAAATAACTGTACACTTTTACCAATTCCAACTTTTCATTCAAGATTATGTTTTCACAGATTATATCTCTGTCATTCATAAATTATTTTCTCAGATTATCTCTCTATTATTCTTTATACTTATATGCCATGCTTTTTCAAACAATCAGTTCAATTATTGTTTGTTTTATGATAACATATATATCTGTGGGAAAAAGTTTAAATATACATATTTATGTTTGTCTTTTCAAATCATATCTACATATGTAGTGCTTGTCCCATACATTATTATATTAAGGATGGTAAATTTATATGATAAGACTTTTGTTAGTTGCAGTATTTCTTATAATATTTTTTATAGTTTCGCTGCCGGTTATGCTAGTTGAATGGATTATTCAACATTTTAATATGGACCTTCGAAACCGTTCTTCGCTTAAATTTGTACAATTTGGTCTAAAATGTATTTCATTTTTAAGTGGTGTCAAATTAGAAGTTAACGGAAAAGAGAACATTCCTAATCAGGCATGTCTTTTTGTTGCCAACCACATCAGTTTCTTTGATATTGTAGTAACATATCCTTTAATGATCAGTCCTACAGGATATATTGCGAAAAAAGAACTTGAAAAAGTTCCTTTTTTAAGTTGGATAATGCGTTTTGTTAACTGTATTTTTCTTGATAGAAAAGATCCAAGGAACGGACTTAAAGCTGTACTTTCAGCTGCTGATATGATTAAATCCGGTATTTCCGTTTTTCTTTTTCCTGAGGGTACACGTTCAAAAACAGGGAAAATGGGTGAATTTAAGGATGGCGGTTTCAAAATAGCAACTAAGTCCAAAGCTCCTGTAGTTCCTGTAGGCATTACTGGAACTAACGATATTTTGGAAAATCATTTTCCTTTTATTAAATCAGGTAAGGTTATTGTTTCCTTTGGTAAACCTATTTACACAACAGACATGGACCGTGCTGAACAGAAGCTTTTACCGGGAAAAGCCTATGAACAGGTAAAAAAATTAAGTAACCAGCTTTAACAGCTATTGTAAAATTACTTATTAAATGATAAAATATCACAAGATTATGATAATTTAATATGGAGGTACACAATGATTACAAACACACCAGTATTAGCACTTGCTACTTGGAGCATTGTTTTGATTGTGATTTTAGTAGTCCTTGTTGCTGCTCTTATCGGTCTTTATTTCTTTGGACGTAATGCTGAAAAGAAACAGGCTGAACAGCAGAAAACTATGGAAGCTAACGCTCAGACAATCAATGCTTTTGTAATTGATAAAAAGAAATTAAAACTTAAGGAAGCCGGTCTTCCAAGTATTGTTTTGGAACAGTCTCCAAAATATGCAAGAATATCAAAGGTTCCTATTGTTAAAGTAAAGGCAGGTCCTAGAGTTATGAATCTTATTGCTGACCCTAAGGTTTACGAACAGATTCTTCCTAAGCAGGACATTAAAGCTACAGTAAGTGGTCTTTACATTACTTCATTTAAGAGAATCCGTGGTCCGGTTTATGAACCACCTAAGAAAAAGAAGAGATTTGGCAGAAAGTAATATCTGCGTAAAGCTAGAGAGTACATCGTTTGATGTACTCTTTATTTATTTTAACAACAGCACCAAATAATAAGGAGCCGCATCTTAATGCAACTCCTCAACTCCTATACCGTTTCACGGATATTTATATTTATTATGCTGTCTGAAACTTTGCTGTTATTGGCATAAAGTTCATAGTCTATCTTTAAGTCAATGTTGTCTTCCTTTTCCTCAAGAAGTATATCTTTCGTATAAACTTCCATCAGCAAATCGCCAAAAGGTGTGCTGTACAGGGACTGGTTGTTTTTGCCCTTTTTAAAAACAAGCTTGCCCGTTACAAGACCTTTTCTTGTAACTTCTACTGTTTCACTATTAAACTTTATTGTATTCTTTGTTATTTCATCATTTTCGTCATCCATATCTTCATAAAGAACATAATGTTTGTCCTTTTTTAAATAATACTTTCCGGCAGACATTGATTCTACGTTATCACCTGTGTCGTCTACCATCTGAAGACCTGAGATTTTAATCAATACATTATTATTCATTTCTGCTCCATTCTGTTTAATACTCTTCGATATTAATCTGATTAATCTTTTCAATGTGAAGAGGCATTATTGAATTGGCAAATTCTTTAAACTTCTCTTCTGCATCGCTGACATAAAATTCATATTCCGGCTTTGCATCTTTGTCTGCTCTTATGCCATTCTGTCTTAAAAGTCCATCAAGACTTATTGCCGTTTCATATGCCGGATTAACAAGATTAACTTCAGGTCCCATAATCTTTCCAACTGTGCTTCTTAAAAGCGGATAATGTGTACAGCCAAGAATAAGACTGTCAATATTCTCTTCTTTCATACTTTCCAAATATCTTGAAGCCACCTCGTCAGTTACGGAATCGTGAAGCATTCCTTCTTCCACCAACGGAACAAACAATGGACATGCCTTGCCCACCACCGTAATTTCAGGATCAATGCTGTGGATATACTGTGTATACAACTCACTTTTTATTGTCCCTTCTGTACCAATAATTCCAATACGTTTGTTCTTTGTACTTTCAACTGCCGACTTTGCTCCCGGTTTTACAACACCGATGATTGGAATGTCTATTTCTTTCTCTATTGTATCAAGGGCAAAAGCACTTGCCGTGTTACACGCAACCACAATTGCCTTTACGTTCTTTGTTTTCAAAAATCTAATAATCTGTCTGGAGTAACGTATAATCGTATCCTTAGACTTGCTACCGTATGGAACCCTAGCCGTATCACCAAAATATGTAATGCTCTCTTCCGGAAGCTGTCTTATTATCTCACGTGCCACTGTTAATCCACCAACACCTGAATCAAATACTCCAATTGCTGCATTTTTATCATTCATACCTTTACACCTACTTATTTATTCGTTTTATTTTACCTTTTATCTGAAAATAATTCAATATGTTTGTATAACTTATGCCTTTATTGTCAATAATCTCCTATGAAAACAAGCTTAAAAAAGGAGATTACCATGAAATATATAAAACAAATATCATTTTGTATGGTTATTGCCATATTTGCCACCGGGATTTTAACCTGGAACATATTTCTAAATCTTGAAACCAAATCAACTGTTTCGGTGCTGTCTCACAGTGCCATTCGTTTTCATATACTTGCCAACAGTGACTCTGTAAGTGACCAGGCTCTGAAAATGCGTGTCAAGGAATCCGTTGTTAACTACATATATGAAAAAACCGGCGATTTTAAAACCGTTGATGAAGCAAAAAACTTTATTCTTAATAATGACAAAACAATAAAATCAATGGCCACAAAAGCCATAGCTGATAATGGATATGATTACACTGTAAGTTCATCTTTCGGTTTCAGCGATTTTCCCGTTAAAACATATGGTGACGTGATTTTTCCTAAGGGAACCTATACTTCATACACCATTAAAATCGGCAATGGAAAAGGACACAACTGGTGGTGTGTCCTATATCCTCCACTATGTTTTGTTGACGTTTCAACGGGCGTCCTACCTGACAATTCCAAGAAAAAATTACGTGATTCACTGTCTGATACCCAGTATCACACCGTAACAAAATATAATTTCAAATTTAAATATTTGAAATTTTTCAATAACCTATGTCAAAATTAATAACCTGCTTATCATAAGCTCTATTCGTTATGGAATTTTGTAAGGTATAGCTGCTGTGTAAGACCTTTCTCCTCCAAAGTCTTAACACACTGCTGTGCCTTTTCCTTATCATCAAATAATCCAAAAACTGTAGGACCACTTCCACTCATTATTGAGTTAAGTGCTCCATTATCAAGCATCACCTGTTTAATCTCACTTATAATTGGATATTCTACTACTGTTACATCTTCCATAACATTGTAAATTAAAGACGCCATTTTCTTCAAATCACCATCTTTAATAGACTGTGCCATGGCTTCAATATCCGGTCTTTTAGTTATTTCCAAAGGTTTTATATGTCCATAAACATATGCTGTTGAAACTGAAACAGGTGGTTTTGCTATAATTACGTGACAGTCAGCTGGTGCAGGAAGTGGTGTTAAAACCTCTCCAATGCCTCTTGCTATGGCTGTTCCACCTAAAACACAATAAGGAACATCTGCTCCAAGTTTTACTCCTCTTTCCATTAATTCTTCTTTTGAAAGACCAAGTTCAAAAAGCTGGTTAATTCCCATTAATGTTGTTGCGCAGTCTGAGCTTCCCCCTGCCATTCCCCCGGCAATTGGAATACGCTTGTTAATATATATATTAACACCGTCTTTAATTTTAAACTCATCCATTAACATTTTTGCCGCCATATATGCAAGATTATCCTTGCCATTAGACAAAACTGCCGTATCAGTCTTTACTTCTATCTTTCCTGTTTTATTTTTTGTAATTACTATGTCATCGTACACATCAACCATCTGCATTATCATATCAAGGTCATGATAACCGTCCGGTCTTTTTCTTATTACATCAAGACCAAGGTTAATCTTACCGTACGCCTTTAATTCTATTTTCTCCATTGTATTCCTCCGATGGATTCATTATCTTTTTATCATCTATAATCAGACTATATATTTTTTTATGCATAGTTTACTATATATACTCTCTCCCTAGTATACTTTTTTTCATTATGCCTGACAAGATTTTATAATCAATAATCTGTCGCCTTTTTTGATTGTTTCATTTTCCAGATTATTAACTGTCATTATTTTTTCGATTGTTGTGTAATTTTCCTTTGCCAGCTTCCAAAGAGTATCTCCTTTTTGAACAATGTATCCTTTTAAAACAGGTGCATTATTTAAAGCCTCCATATCAACCGGCTCCTGATTGATTTCCGTTACAAAGTTTTGCTCCACCTTTTTGAAAACAATGGCTTCCAAAGCTATTACAGCCTTTATTTCCACTTCATCGGCATTAAGCATATTGGCGTTAACCTGCTCCACTTTCCAATTAAGAAAATATTCATCATTTCCTTCAATGCCTTCCGCATCTATTCCGTGTTCAAAATTAGATTCTCTGCACTGGCAGCATATTGGATGTCTGTCATCAGAAGAAATATAAATTATACAAGTTTTAATTTTTCCAATTGCTTTCAAACTATTATCTCTTACAAGAATATTTTCGATTTTTATTTCCGCCTGACTGTTGCAGATTTGCAATAGCTGACCTTTTGTTTTGTCGATTTTCATTTTTACCACTTCTTTTGTTCTTGAAGCATTCTTTACAAGAAGTTTCTGGTAAGTTTTCGGCTCCATAATAGGCACAAGGTTAGCCCCCGGCTTATAAACATCCTCAATAACATTAATACTTGTTTCCTTGTACAGTTTTACATTTAATTTAAGCAAAGCACTTACGGACAGGTTTCTCATTTCATTATCCTGATTAATTTCCGGCTGTACGTTTACATTATTAAGCCACAATTCAATATAAGATACCACATCTTCCGTTGCCTCACTCATTTCAAGCTGACCGTTAAAATCAATAGTCTGCTCCAGCCACTGCTCAGGCATATTTTCCATTTCAGGTATATAAATAATAAAAATACTAAGCTGGCCATTTATAATTATACTGCCTTCCATTGTCTTAATATTTTGATTTTTTATTCTAATATCGCTCCACACAATTGTCCCAATTGGAGGTTTGCCATGTGGAACCGCAATCTGCTCACTTACCCTGAAAGTATCCGTTTTGTCTGCCATAATAGCAAGGCTGTCAATATTTCTTTTCTTCGTCATTATATTTTCAACATTGTTTTTTCCTGAATTCTCTTTTGCAAAATTATTTTCATAATTTTCTCCTTGAGAATCGGTATCTATTGCAGTTGCAATATCTAAATCCTCGATTTTTTCAACTACAATGTATGCTTTCAACTGAATCCTGTATATGTAGTTTTTCCCATCAACAGGCTTTATTGATGAAGACAAAACTTCCATTGTTACATTAGCATTGTCTTCTGAATTTATTCCCATTAACTTTATATTTTCTTCAAAATTTATTTCCTTTTCCTCGCCACAAACCATTTCCGAGTTCTTTGGATAATACAGAATATTGTAGTTAATTGTTCCGTTTACCGTAATCTGATTTTCTCTTGTAACAACGCCATCTGTTGTAACTATTTCTTTCTGATTGATTATGTTCTCAATCTCATTGTCAGCATCCATAATTCGTTCTTCTCTGCTAACAAAAAAAATAACTGTTTCACTTTTTACAATTTTGTTCATATGAATGTTTTTCTTTTCTAATCTCATTTAAACTCCCCCTTTTAATTAACCCTAATTTGCTTATATTATCATGCTATAAAAATCATACTTTTTTAATAATCTTATATACGCCACTATCTGTTGTTATTCACTGAAAATAACGCTTTTGTCCGTCTGCTGGATTTTCACTACTATATATGGATATGTTACATTCTCAGAATTGGAATACTCCTTTGGTCCCTGAAATTCTGTTTTTATATATATGCCGTTTTTTGTTTCATACAGATTGTTGACCTTAATGCTGTAGCCCTGATGATTTTGTCTTCCATATCCAATGATAATATATGTATATTGATTATCAGAATATGTAACCTTAAAAGGCTGTTCCTTTCTTTTTTCCACAATTTGCTTTACCTCTAAAGGCATTTCAATTTCTGCCACAACGGTAAAATCTAAGTCTTTTATCTTTTTTCTGCTTATTTTTTCTATTCCACAGGAGGAAACTATTATCATTAGAAATAATATAAGCGCCCCTGTCAATAATCTATTTTTTTGCATAAAAAACACCATAATATATCTTTATTTAAATATATTATGGTGTTTGTATTTTATTCTTATTTTATCTTTTATTTTATAACATTGAATTTACAAGATTAATCATATACTGACCTAATTCTTTTTCTTTAACTTCTGCATCCTTAGCATCTGTACCCTTAACTCCGTAGTAGAATTTAAGTTTTGGTTCTGTTCCTGAAGGACGTACACAAACCCAAGCTCCACCTTCTAAGTCATAATAAAGAACGTTTGACTTTGGAAGTCCTGTTTCTGTAACTTCACCTGTTTCCATATTCTTAATCGTGTTAAGCTTGTAATCTCTTGCTGAAAGAACTTTGTAACCATTGATTTCTGTAGGAACCTGCTGTCTTAACTTCTCAATTGTACTCTGAATCTTTTCGATTCCTTCCTTACCCTTAAGAGTAATAGCCTGAACTCCGTCTAACCAATATCCGTATCTTTCATACATTTCTGTCATCTTATCCCAAAGTGACATACCTTTAGTCTTGTAATATGCAACAGCTTCACAAAGAGCCATTGTTGCAACAACAGCATCCTTATCTCTTGCATGTGTTCCAATAAGACAACCATAACTTTCTTCAAAACCGAAACAATAATGACCCTTACCTGTTGTTTCGAATCCTAAAATCTGTTCTCCAATATATTTAAATCCTGTAAGAACTTCAATAAGGTTAACATTGTAATATTTTGCAATATCGTTAGCAAGGTTAGTTGTAACGATAGTCTTAATTAACGCACCGTCTTCAGGTAATGTTCCGGCTTCCTTCATCTGGCTGATTTCATATTCAGCAAGAAGGCATCCTGACATATTTCCTGTTAAAACATGATATGTACCAGGTTCTTTTCCTCTTACATAAACTCCAAGTCTGTCTGCATCAGGGTCTGTTGCAAGAAGAATATCAGCTCCGATTTCATTGCCTAATTTCACAGCAAGTTCAAAAGCTTCTTCCGATTCAGGGTTAGGATAACTTACTGTTGGGAAATCCCCATCAGGAAGTTCCTGTTCCTTTACAACATAAACATTCTCAAAGCCTAATTCTTTTAACACTCTTCTAACAGGGATGTTTCCTGTACCATGAAGTGGTGTGTAAACAATCTTAATATCTTTCTGTACAGCATCAATTGCATCCTGGTGTTTAACCTGTTTCTTTAATGCTGCAATATATTTGTCATCAACGTCTTTTCCAATCTGAACATAAAGACCGGCCTTAACAGCTTCGTCCTTATCCATTGTCTTTGCATCAGCATAATCTGTAATTGCAAGAACTGCATCCATAATGTTAACATCGTGAGGTGGTGTAATCTGAGCACCATCTTCCCAGTATACTTTGTATCCATTATATTCAGCAGGGTTATGACTTGCTGTTACGTTAATACCTGCGATACACTTTAATTCACGAACTGCGAAAGAAAGTTCAGGTGTAGGTCTAAGTGAATCAAACACGTATGCCTTAATTCCGTTAGCATTAAGACATAAAGCTGCTTCATCAGCAAATTCAGGAGACATATGTCTTGAGTCAAATGCGATAGCAACCCCCTTATCCTGACCATTCATTTTAATAATATAGTTAGCAAGTCCCTGTGTTGCTCTTCTAACTGTATAAATGTTCATTCTGTTAGTACCTGCTCCGATAACTCCACGAAGTCCGGCTGTACCAAACTCTAAATCTTTATAAAATCTGTCTTCAATCTCTTTGTTATCATCTTTAATGGCTTCAAGTTCTTTTCTTGTGTCCTCATCAAAATAAGGATTTGTAAGCCACAGTTCATATAACTCCTTGTAATCCATTTCGTACCTCCAAGAACTATTTTCAATTCTAACCCATTATAATACAAAGTAAAAAGAAAGGAAACTACCAAAAATGTTTTTATATAAAATTTTCACATATTTTCTATGAATTTTTTTCGTATTTCTTCCTGATTTTGAAAATGTTTCAATTTTTCTTCATTCTTTTCAGAGTACCACGCCTTGTTAGAATTAAAATAATAATTAATAATTTTCCAAAATTTTTCCGGGTAAGAAAACATTATTTTTAAAATATTATGCTCTTCCTGAGTTATAATTTTTTCTGATTCATATTCAGCCAAAACTTTTCTGCCAAGGTCTATGTTCCAGTTGTTTTTTTCCATTACTTTTCTCAAATAATCATAAACATCCTGAATAGCCGGTGCATAGTTTATTTTTGACATATTAATCATTGCAATTTTTCCGTTAAGTAAAACTATATTGTGATGATTGTAACTGCCATGATTAAGATTCTTATTCTCTAGTGCGTTGTTGTATATTTTCTCATAACCTGTTTGCCTTAAAGCCTTTAAGGCTTCATCTGCCTGACTATAATATTCCACCAACATTTCTTTTAATGCCAGTTCAAAATAGTTTTTGTTTTTTCTCTTTTTTATGTAATTTCTTATGTTTATTATTTCTTTGTTGTGCTTTTCATAAATCACAAGCATATTTTTGCCGGGATGAAAACCTTTAGTCTCCTCCATAAATCTTTGGCTGTTTTGGCACAAAGTATGAAACCTTCCAAGATTTGCGGCTCCCATTAATATATGCTTTTCCTCATTTATGTTACACTCCTGACTTTCAAACCATTTCTTTAGAATATAGGTGTAACCGTCCTCACTTACTGAAACATACCGGTCTTCCTTATTTGGAATTACGTAGTCTGTCTTTATGCCACTGCTTTCCAAATGATTATAAAGAGACTTCATTGATACCATTTTATCGTTGCTGTTATCATATTCCTGCAAAATGTATTTTCCGTCAGGTGTGTTACATCCATAATTTCCTCTGATTTTAAACGTTTCCGTAATATCTAATTCATATTGTTCAAAAACCGTAAGTGCCCTTTCATTCATACACACCCTCCCATAAATTATTTAGTCAAGTCATGCTTGTATTCTAAAATATGAAAAGGTGCTCAAGTTTAGAACTACAGTGATTTTATTATCTTTTCTGCTTCCACATACAGTTTATCTTTTGTATTTTTTTCAGGTTCTTTCAATACTACTTCAAGCAATTCATCCAATGCTCTGCCGATTTTTTCTCCTAAAGGACAACCTAAGGCTATTAAATCCTTACCTGTTATGGCAAGTTCCTTTGTACTTGTACAAATATTGTTTTCCATTATATATTCATACTGCTTGTATGCATAAACATAGGCATCGTAGCCTTCGTCTTTTCCATACTTGCTTTTGCCCATAAAATCAGCATATACTAATTCAAGATAATTATGATAAATATCCTTGCCTATTTTATGGACACTTCGTCTTATTGCCTCAGGATTAAAGCCCTTAGATGCAGGTCTGTCATCATGGCATTCTATAAGACGTGAAGCTGTTTTTATGGTTTTGTTGTCCATCTTTAATCTGCGCATTATCTGCGGTGCCAACTTGCTTCCCTCCAATGCGTGTCCCTTAAAATGATTTCTGCCATTAGCATCTGTTGTTTTCACTAATGGTTTTGCCACATCGTGGAACAATGCAGTCCAACGCATAAGCTTGTCTGCCGACACGTTTTCCATTACTTTTATTGTGTGCTCACCTACGTTATACATATGGTATGGTGTATTCTGTTCACATTCCATCATAGCGTCAAATTCAGGGAGTATCACTTTTGTAATACCTGCGTTATATGCTGTAATAAGCTTACATGGATTCTTTGAGATTATAAGCTTTTCAAGTTCTGTTTTAATTCTTTCCGCACTGATATTTTCAAGTGTTGGGGCAAGTTTCTTAATTGCCTCCATTGTTTTTTCATCTATGTCAAAACCTAACTGGGCAGAAAATCTTACTGCTCTCAAAATTCTAAGGGCATCTTCACCAAATCTTTCCTCCGGCTCTCCCACACATCTTATAATCTTGTTATTTATATCATTAATTCCATCAAAAGCATCCACAAGACCTTCCCTTTCATTGTATGCCATGGCATTTATTGTAAAATCTCTGCGTTTAAGGTCCTCTATAAGATTAGATGTAAACTCCACTGATTCAGGATGTCTGCTGTCATTGTATTCCCCATCTATTCTATAAGTTGTAACCTCATAGCCCACATGCTTAATCATTACTGTAACTGTTCCATGTTGTATTCCTGTGTCCAAAGTTCTGTTAAAAAGTTCCTTTACCTGTCCCGGAAGAGCTGATGTTGTTATATCCCAGTCCTGAGGCTCTCTGTCCAAAATGGTATCTCTTACACAACCACCTACGGCAAACGCCTCATATCCATTATTTTCCAAAACATCTATTATAAGCTTTACGCTTCCCGGAATATTGATTTTAAATTCTCTATTACCATTATATTTGCTCATATTTCTTCTCCAATGTCACACTTTTAATAATGCCTTATTTACTACATTAACGTATCTATTATTTAATGCTTCATTACTCTGATAATGCCTCATTCATTACATCCAAAGCTTTCTTTAAATTCTCCTCTGACACAGCCGAATAGTTTATTATAAATTTGTGTTTAAACTCATCCAAATTATTGTAACAATAGTCTGACACACCTGATATGTTAATATTGTTTTGTTGCAATTCCTTCTTAAACTGTTCGTCGTCTATTTTTTTATTAATATTCAAAATAAAATGCAGACCTGAGTTTTCCTCTTCTATTGAAACCTTGCTGTAAATAGGGTGATTCTGTATAGTTCTTATTATTTTATTTCTATAATCTCTATAATAATTACGCATTCGGTTTATGTGTCTTTCGTAGTAACCCTTGCTTATAAAATTAGCCAGTGTGTACTGCTCAAATCCTGACACAGTATTGGAATAAAAACCTAATTTCGTATTAAACTTGTCCATTAATTCATCAGGCAAAACCATATATGCAATTCTAATTGACGGTGCCAGTGTTTTTGAAAATGTATTCATATAAATTACACGTTTTCCCTCCATTCCTGCTATTGGTGGAATTGGTTTGCCCGAAAATCTAAATTCACTGTCGTAGTCATCTTCTATAATGTATTTCTTATTATTTATTGCCCACTTAAGCAAATGAGTTCTTCTTGAAATAGGCATAACTCTTCCTGTCGGAAATTGATGAGATGGTGAAATATGCACTGCATCTGCCTTGCTTTCCACCAGTTCATTAAGTTGTATACCTCTTTGATCTATTTTAATGTGGAGGCACTTTACGCCATTACTTTCGTATACATTGCCTATCTTCTTATATCCCGGATCCTCCACTGCTATAACTTTATCTCTGCCAAGAAGTTGCACAATAATGCTGTATAAATACTCTGTTCCTGCACCTACTATTATGTTATCAGGGTTAACATTCATTCCCCTAAAATGCTGAAGATGATCGGCTATTGCCTCCCTTAATTCCATTACACCGTTTTTTTCAGGAACAGAAAGGAAAGAATTTTCTTTGTCTAAAAGTGTCTGCCTCATTATTCTTGACCATGTTGCAAAAGGAAAACTATCATACATTATATGGTTGGAATTAAAGTCCACAAGCCATTTCTTCTTTTCTTTTTTCTTCTCATATTTGACTTTGGGCTTCTGCTCAATGTATTGACTTCCAATATCACTGGCAAAATATCCCTTCTTCTCCTTAGTGTATATGTAGCCTTCCACTATAAGCTGAGCGTAAGCATTTTCTACTGTTATTACACTAATGTCGTGATTTTTTGCCATTTCACGTTTTGACGGAAGCTTTTCATTGGCTTTAATTTTTCCTGATAAAATATCTTCTTTTATACACTTGTACAAATATTCATATAAAGATGTTTTTTCTCTTTTTCCAAAGTCATAAGTAAGCATAAATAAACCTAATCTTTCTGGTATTATATTTTTGTGGTAAAATAGCGATTGTATGATACCACATAAGGAATTATACTTGATTATAACAAAAATGTAAACGAACGGAGATTATCTATGAAACGTGTTTTAAGCATACAGGATATTTCATGTATAGGTAAATGTTCACTTACCGTTGCCCTGCCTATTATTTCGGCAATGGGTATTGAAACATCCATATTACCTACGTCCATTTTGTCAACACATACTATGTTTAACGATTTTACATTTCGTGATTTAACTGACGATATGGAACCTATTAAGAAGCATTGGCAAAAAGAAGGTTTCTCCTTTGATGCTATTTACACAGGCTATCTTGGAAGTGAAAAACAAATCACTCTTGTAAAAGATTATTTTAAAACTTTTGGAAATGCCTGCAAATATATAATCGTCGATCCTGCAATGGCAGACAATGGCAAACTCTATTCAGGTTTCGATCAAGATTTTCCTTTAAAAATGGCAAAACTTTGCAAGTATGCAGACGTTATTCTTCCTAATATTTCAGAAGCTGCTTTTATGACCGGTATGCCATATCCGGGAGAAAATGCTTCTAATGAATGTATTAAAGATTTGCTTCTAAGCCTTACCAAACTTGGTTCTAAAAAAATTGTTATTACAGGGGTTGAATCTGCTGACCAAAAATTCGGCTTTATGGGATACGATTCAGAAACAAAAGAGTTTTTTGAATACTACACTCCAAAGGTCCAAATGAAATCCCACGGCACCGGCGACGTTTTTGCCAGCACCTTTACCGGAGCGTTAATGAATGATTACAATATTCAGGATTCTTTAAAAATTGCCGCTGACTTTACAAAAGCCTGTATAAACAACACTTACAATGACCCAGAGGCAGTTAACTATGCTGTGAACTTCGAAAGTGAAATACCATATCTGTTGAAGCTGATTAAGAAAGTGTAATGGTGTGGTGTAGAAATTAATTCAATTCAATTCTTATAATATTCCCAAGCAAAAACAGCTTGGACTGCCTTTACATTAAGGTAGTCCAAGCTGTTTTCTACTATTTAATATTTTGTAGTTTACCGGATTGCTACGTGCTTCGCACTCACACAATCCTTCCCGTTCATTCGCATATCGCTCTGCTTCGCTTCGCTTTTTTGCTCATGTTCGGGGCGCGTCTCAAAGTCTTTTCTGCACCTTTGTGCAAGCACAGGTGCAGTAAGACTTTTCTACTATTTAATATTCTGTAGCTTACCGGATTGCTACGTGCTTCGCACTACCACAATCCTTCCCGTACATTCGCATATCGCTCCGCTTCGCTTCGCTTTTTTGCTCATGTTCGGGGTGCGTCTCAAAGTCTTTTCTGCACCTTTGTGCAAGCACAGGTGCAGTAAGACTTTTCTACGCTGTAAGCTACATATATTTTTTTAGCATTTCTACTTTGTCTGTCTTTTCCCAAGGTACATCGATGTCGTTTCTTCCAAAGTGGCCATAAGCTGCTGTCTGCTTGTAGATTGGTCTTCTAAGGTCTAACATTTTAATGATTCCTGCAGGTCTAAGGTCAAAGTTTTCACGAATGATTTCTACTAATTTTTCATCGTTAAGTTTTCCTGTTCCAAATGTGTCTACCATTACTGATGTTGGATGTGCAACACCGATTGCATATGATAACTGGATTTCACACTTGTCAGCTAAACCGGCTGCTACTATATTCTTTGCAACATATCTTGCTGCATAAGCTGCTGAACGGTCAACCTTTGTACAATCTTTTCCTGAGAAAGCTCCACCGCCGTGACGGGCATATCCACCATAAGTATCAACAATAATCTTACGTCCTGTAAGACCGCTGTCTCCGTGAGGTCCTCCGATTACGAAACGTCCTGTTGGGTTAACGAAGAACTTAGTATTTTCGTCAATCATATCCTGTGGCAATACAGTGTCAAATACATACTTCTTAATATCTTCATGAATCTGTTCCTGTGATACTTCAGGATCATGCTGTGTTGAAAGAACAACAGCATCAAGTCTTGAAGGCTTGCCATTTTCATCATATTCTACTGTTACCTGGCTCTTTCCATCTGGTCTTAAATATTTTAATGTACCATTCTTTCTAACTTCTGTAAGCTTTCTTGCAAGCTTATGAGCCAATGAAATAGGGTAAGGCATATATTCTTCTGTTTCGTTAGTTGCATAACCAAACATCATACCCTGGTCGCCTGCACCTATAGCATCGATTTCTTCATCTGTCATTTTATTTTCTTTTGCTTCTAATGCCTTATCAACACCTAAAGCAATATCTGCTGACTGTTCATCAAGAGCTGTAATAACACCGCATGTATCGCAGTCAAAACCATATTTAGCTCTGTCATAACCAATCTCTCTAATTGTTTCCCTTACAACTTTCTGAATATCAACATATCCCTTTGTTGTAATTTCACCCATTACAAGTACAAGACCTGTTGTAATAGCTGTTTCACAAGCTACACGGCTCATTGGATCCTGTCTCATAAGTTCATCTAAAATCGCATCTGAAATCTGATCACAGATTTTATCCGGATGTCCTTCTGTTACTGATTCTGAAGTAAATAATCTTTTCTCCATTTTTTCTCCTCTCTGAAAATAAGCTTTCGCATTTGCAATTTACGAACTAATTATTTAAACTCGTAAAAATTATGAATAATCTATTGTTAACTACAAGCAAAAATTAAGTCCACTGTTTTACAGTGGACTTGAAATCAAGGTATTCAAATCCTCTTATTGATCAATGCATCATTGCTCCGGTGGGCACCTTCCATCATAATCGGGGGTTGCCGTGGCATCACAGATCCTTGTATCTCCGCCAACTCTTAATAAGAGAAATAATATTTTCCTGACAGTTATAACATTAAACAATATATATGTCAATAGATAATATTACCATATCGTAAAAGAACCACACCTTCCGGCGTGGTTCCTTACGTAATAAAACAAAATTTATAAAAACAGTTTATTTCTTAGTTTTAACTGACTTTTTAACCCATTTACTATAAATAGCATTTCCTGCATAGTTAGTCTTTGTAGCTCTAACTCTTACATAGTACTTTTTACCTTTCTTAAGGTTCTTAATTGTGTATGTAGTCTTCTTTGCAGTTTTTACTGTACTCTTCTTAAAGTTCTTCTTTAATGAATATTCAACTTCATATTTCTTAATGCCTTTTACTTTCTTGAACTTTAATGTAACTGTAGCTTTCTTAGCATTCTTCTTAACTTTGTTAGCCTTTAAAGATTTAATCTTTGTAGCTTTTACTGTGTTAAGTTTCTTAATTGTAGCCTTAACTGAAGCTTCTGTAACACCAGCCTTAGTTGTAGCGAACATATTAATCTTTCCCGTTAAAGGAATACTAAATGTTACTGCGTTTGGATTTGAAGCATCCTTAACTCCGTTAGTGCTTACGATAGCATTAGGGAACTGTACTGTTATGCTTGTCTGAATATCTTCTTCCTTAAGTTCAACTCCCATTTCCTTGTATGCAGCAAAAATATCCATTCCTTCTGCACCCATTACTTTCATTATGTCACCGTTCATATAGAATGTATCTGTAGTAACATATGTATCAAATCCCTCTACACCAAATTCTTTCTGTAAATCACCCTGTTTAATATTCTGTGTCTGATCTATTACATAATAATCTTTTCCGTTCTCTGTAACAGTTTTTACACTTACCCCTTCATCTTTAAGTGCTGGTAACATTAATGTAATCATAGCTGACGCTTCAGCTTCTGATACAGTCTGTCCCTGTGACTTCATCATCTGAATGTAGGCCTGAATTGCTGCCTGTTTGTCAACTTTAATATTTGTAGTCATCTTAGCACTTCCATCGCTGTTAATAACTATTGTTGACTTCTGTGTGGCACACCCTGTTAATGCTAATGCTAAAACAAGCATAATGGCTACTATTTTTGTTTTCATTGTTTTCATCTTTTTATCCTCCTTAAATTGAAAAAATGGTGTCTGTTTTATTACCCTGACACCATTTTATCACATTTAATATATAATTACATTAAAATTCAAAATATTCGTTAAAATATTTTTATACGATAATACATCGCTCTCAATACACTTTAAACACAGATATACGATGGTATATCATCAATAACATTACACCGATTATTTTTCTTCATTACGGAATTGAACAGGTGTCATTCCATATTTCTTTTTAAATAATCTTGTAAAATGTTCCACATTTTGATATCCAACCTTTTCAGCAATAGCTTCAACTGTCATATTGCCACCCTTTAATAAAGTTCTTGCTTTCTTCATACGAACATTCTTAACTAATTCACCGAAAGTTTTTCCGGATTTTTCCTTTATATATTTTGACAAATAAGGCTTTGAAAGATGGAACTGTTCTTCTAACTCATCTAATGTTACTGTAAGATAATTAGTATTAATATAATTCAAAATCTCAGTTAATCTTTCATCCTGAAACTTTTTTTCACCTGATGCTGCAACCAATTGGTTAACAGCAACTGTAAGTGCATAAATAGATGACTTTATTATATCTTCATCGATACCAACACCCCAATACATCTTACCATTACAGCTTATTCCCACATAAGAAACAGCCTTAGATGATGAACCTCTTGATAATGAATGCTCTTCGTATACTGATAATTCATAACTAATATCAAAATACTGTTTAAATGCATTACTTACCGCATCAAGTCTACCATTACCTGTACTCTTAACAACTCTTGTTCCTTCATTCTGTGCAATTGTTACTTCTGCAACAATTCCATTCCTCTGAACATAATGTGTTTCAGATACACTAAATATGCTGTTATCATTAATATATTTGTCTTCAAAAATCTGATAAACCCATGCCGGTGATAATTCCTTATGTTCCTTATCTGAAACATCCTTTACGGAATATCCGACTTCTTCTCTCATTTTCTCTGGTAATGCTAATCCATAACTCTGTTTCAAGATGTAGCTTACGCCACCTTTTCCTGACTGGCTGTTAATTCTGATAACGTCTGAATCATATGTTCTTCCCACATCTACAGGATCAATTGGCAAATAAGGAACTGTCCATGTTTCGTCATTACTTTCTGTTCTGCATGCCATTCCCTTTGAAATAGCATCCTGATGTGAACCTGAGAACGCTGTAAATACCAAGTCCCCTGCATATGGCTGACGTGGTCCAACCTTCATTCTCGTTACACGCTCATACATTTCACAGATTTCCGGCATATTGCTAAAATCAAGATGTGGATCAACACCGTGTGAAATCATATTCATAGCCAAAGTAACTATATCAACATTACCTGTTCTTTCACCATTTCCAAATAAAGTACCTTCAATTCTGTCTGCTCCTGCCAAAACACTTAATTCTGCAGTTGCAACACCACAACCTCTGTCATTGTGAGGATGAACTGAAATAGTTACCGCATCACGATATTTTAAATTCTTATGCATATATTCAATCTGAGTTGCAAAAACATGTGGCATGGCATTTTCAACTGTTGCAGGTAAGTTAATAATAACCTTGTTATCCTGTGTTGGTTTCCAAACGTCAAGCACTGCATTACAAACTTCCAATGCATAATCCATTTCTGTGCCTGAAAAACTTTCAGGGCTATATTCAAATGAAAAGTTTCCTTCTACTTCATTAGCAAGCTTCTGTAATAATTCTGCTCCGTCAACAGCAATCTTCTTTATTTCATCTTTACTCTTTTTAAATACCTGTTCACGCTGTGCCACGGATGTTGAGTTATATAAGTGAATAACTGCGTGCTTTGCACCTTTTACTGCTTCAAAAGTTCTCTTAATAATATGTTCTCTTGCCTGTGTTAAAACCTGAACAGTAACATCATCGGGAATCATGTCACGTTCAATTAGGGCTCTCATAAAATTATATTCTGTTTCTGATGCTGCAGGGAAACCTACTTCAATCTCTTTAAAGCCAATCTTAACTAACATCTGGAAAAACTCTAATTTTTCATCTAAACTCATTGGCTCTATAAGTGCCTGATTTCCGTCTCTTAAGTCTACACTACACCAAATAGGTGCTTTATCTATATATTCTTTCCTGACCCAATCATATGTTGGTGTAGGTGGCATAAAATACTGTCTTTTATACTTTCCAAAATTCATCTTAAAATCTCCTTTTCAATCAATTAAATAATATATTTTTAGTTTCCTTATGTCAAGATTTGGTAGGTTCTTAATATAATAAATAGTTCGCTTGCTAACTTTCTCGCGAGTCAGAACGAAAAAAACCCTGCACTTCCAATTAGGAAATGCAGGGACGTATTCTCTACCTACGCGGTACCACTCTGCTTCATGTTATACATGCTCTCTAAGGATGCCTTTGACATCCGCTCCCTTTAACGGTGGAATCCGTCCAAGCCTACTCTTGAAATAATAAGATTACTTCGTCAGTCTTACTATCCAAACCATTCAGCCGGCAGCTCCAAGGTGAGTTCATTGCATCGCTTCTGCTGTCTTACACCTCCCGACAGCTCTCTGTTAACCACTTAACAACTACTATTCCTTTTCAAAGCCTTTTTATTTTTAGGATGGTCTAATATTAACATACGCAAATTTGTTTGTATAGTGACAAATTTAATCAGTTTTATTGATTTTTTTTAATTAAACAATCATCCAACCTTTAATTTAAACTTGCGCTCTTCTTTTTCAGAATCTACTTTTGCAATAATTGCTCCAAGACCTGAAAGCTTCTCTTCGAATCTTTCATAACCTCTCTGGATATAAACAATGTCATCTACTACTGTAAATCCGTTAGCTGCCATACCTGCAATAACAAGTGCTGCTCCTGCTCTAAGGTCTGGCGCTGCAACCTGCGCCCCTGCAAGACTTCCAACACCTGTAATAAATGCTGTATTGCCTTCTACCTTCATTATTGCACCCATACGTGTCAATTCATCTACATATTTAAATCTGTTTTCAAAAATACTTTCTGTTACTGTACTGCTACCGTTGGCCATTGTAAGAACAACTGCCATCTGTGGCTGCATATCTGTAGGAAATCCCGGATAAGGCAAAGTCTTAATCTTTGCACTTCTAATGAAATCTCCTGCCTTAACGCGTACTGCGTCATCATATTCTATAACTGTGCATCCCATTTCAATAAGCTTAGCTGAAATACACTCTAAATGTTTAGGAATAACATTCTTAATCAAAACTTCCCCACCTGTAGCTGCTGCAGCACACATAAATGTACCTGCCTCAATCTGGTCAGGAATAGTTGAATATACTGTTCCGTGAAGTTCACGAACACCTTCAATTCTAATCTTGTCAGTTCCGGCACCTCTTACATTAGCTCCCATACTGTTAAGCATATTGGCAATATCTACTACATGAGGTTCCTTAGCCGCATTCTCAATTACTGTCTTTCCTTCTGCCCTAACTGCTGCAAGCATAACATTAATTGTTGCTCCAACAGAGGATGTGTCAAAAAAGATATGGTTTCCAACTAAACGTTCCGCCTGAGCATTAACCATACCATGATCAGTAATAACATCTGCTCCCAAAGCTCTAAATCCCTTAAGATGCAAGTCAATAGGTCTGCTACCGATTGCGCATCCACCCGGAAGAGCAACCTCTGCCTTGTTAAACTTGCCCAAAAGAGCGCCAAGCAGATAATATGAAGCTCTAATCTTTCTCATTTGCTCATATTCTACTACATGTGTTCTAATTGTTTTTCCGTTAATTGTTACTGTATGTCTATCTATTCTATTAACTGTTGCTCCAATGTTTGCAATAGCATCTATCAACTGATTAATATCACTAACATCAGGCAAATTCTCTATTGTCACGTCTTCATCTGTCATTATTGCTGCAGCAAGTAATCCTAATGCAGCATTCTTTGCTCCGCCTATTTCAACTTCGCCATTAAGTGCTACTCCACCTTTTATTACAAAACGTTCCATTCTTTACTCCCGGTATATATGTATATTTTATATCAAACAGGGATTGGTCACAATTAAGCCCTCTCCCACCAATAATTATCTTCGTATATCTACACAATTATAGCACAATATCTATCTTTGTAAACATAATAAAAGCACAATATATATAAATTTCAGCGATTTTTTTGGTCAATTTTTATAAATTGTGCTTTACTATATTATTACATTATGATAATTTTCAAAATGTGTTACCTGTTACTAACATACTCAATAGGATTAACCCTTTTTCCATCCTTTACAACTTCAAAGTGAAGATGTGGTCCGGTGCTAAACCCTGTGGAACCGCTAAGTGCTATGACCTGACTTTGTTCAACTTTTTCTCCCTTTGAAACTTTCACTTCCGAAAGGTGGGCATATCTGGTTTTGAACCCGTTATTATGATTAATCAAAATATTATAACCATAACTTTCACTAAAATAAGCCAATTCAACCACACCCTCTGCTGCTGCTCTCACCTTTGTGCCTATATTAACAGCCCAATCGTGTCCATTATGACTTGCAGTTCTTGAAATTGTATCTCCAAAACCTGATGTGGTAATTCCACCCTTTACCGGTTTTTTCAAAACGAAATTATTAACATTTTTTGTATCATTTTTGTTGACTATGGACGTTTTTAACATTTCTTGGTCTGCATTTATGGCTTTATTGTTGATAGATTTTATTTTACCATTAACATTTATATTTTTCTTGTTAATAACTTTATGATTTTCTTTTAATGTTAGAACCTTTGCTGTACTCTCTTTCACCCGGTAGTCATTATTTTTTGTAATAAATCCATATGCATATATTTCAACTGCCAATTGGTAAAAAGTCAAAATCATAATCATAGTCACCATAAATACTGCTATGCAGACGAAAGCGCTTTTATGTGATTTTTTATTAATAAACATTATTTTATCCCCCTAAAAATAAATGTTCTATTCTTTTAGCTAATATCCGTATGTATTTTTTGTTTTAGCAAATTATATAATTTGTTCTAAAATCCACTCTGACGTAATTTTGTTACAACCTTATCAACTGTTTTTTCAACAGAACAATGATTTTCGCTAATCACAATATCAGCATATTTTTCATATAAAGGACATCTTTCATCATAAAGGTTCTTTAATGTCTGTCCTTCTTTTAAAACCACCCCACGCTGCTTAAGATTTCCTAATCTTCTCTCTAAAGAGTATAGGTCTAATTTTAAATAAACTATTGTTGCTATTTCTGATAAATGTTCCATTGCCTCTGTGCAGTAAACAACGCTTCCTCCTGTGGAAATTACTGCCTTCTCAGGATTCAATGACTTGTTCACGTCATTTTCTACCTGAACAAAGCCATCTGTTCCACGCTCAGCTATGATTTCTTTCAAAAGTTTGCCGTACTGCTCCTGAATTACAAGGTCAGCATCTATAAACTGGTATCCCAGTATTTTTGCAATTATTACTCCTATTGTGCTTTTTCCTACTCCCGGCATACCTATTAATACAATGTTTTTTTTCATTTCAGTCTCCTTTTGTTGGCAAAATTGCTACCATCTTCCATTGCCAAATTGTTTGTTCTTTCTGTTTATATCTTTTATTTTATAATCTTACTTAAATTTTTTGCTTTTGTTTTTTGTTATTCTTCATAGTATTTTTTGTTTTTCATGTCTACTGTTTGCTCAGCTAACAGGCTTGCTCTTTTTATTTTGTCCTCGCCGTATTTGTTTTTGATGGCATCTAGTGCCTTGTCCAGTTTTTTCATTTTTTCTCTGGATATGTTGGTTGTGGCGTTTTGTTGTTTGTTTGTGGTTTGCGCCATTATGTCCATTATGGACATTTGTTCTAAGGCTCCCTGTTCTTCTAAGTTGGCGGTTCGTATTCCAAGCAGGCGCACGCTTTTGTTTCCGTCTTTTTCCCAAAGTTCTCTAAAAAGTTCTTTTGAGAGCCGGTATATTTCTGTGCCTGAGTCTGTGCATCTATCAAGTGTTGTCTGCCTTGATGCTTTTATGAAGTCGTTATATTTCACTTCTACAGCTACTGTTTTTGCCATTTGTTTTCCTTTTCGAAGTCTACCGGCTACTTTTTCTGACAGTTGAAGTAGGATTTTTTCTATTTCTTCCATATTATCAAGGTCATATGGCAATGTGATGGAGTTGCCCACTCCTTTTAGTTCTTCACGCTTGGTATTTACCACGCTTTTATCTATTCCATTGGCGTATTCCCAAAGTATTTTTCCATGCTTTTTCAGGTGCGCCTCCAAAATATATTCAGGGCTTGTTGCCAGTTGGCCAATATTGTATATTCCAAGTTTGTGCAACGTGTTTACACTTGATTTACCTGCCATATAAAGTTCTTCAACAGGTAGTTGCCACATTTTTTCTTTTATTTCTCTTCTATATAATGTATGAACTTTGTCAGGCTTAGTAAAATCTGATGCCATTTTTGCCAAAACTTTCACATCGGATATTCCTACGTTTACGGTGAAGCCAAGTTTCTCTTTTACTGTGTCTTTTATTTTGTACGCACATGCTAATGGCGATGGATACTCGTTTTGTATTCCTGAAAAATCCATATAGCACTCATCCACGCTTACCTGCTCAATGTCAGGTGTAAATGTTCTAAGCAAATTCATTAGTTTATGGCTTTGTTCATTGTAATAACCGTGCTCCGGCGGAACAATCAGTATGTTAGGGCACTTTTGCAACGCATTGGCTATAGGCTCACCTGTAACTATTCCAAACTTTTTTGCGGAGATGGATTTTGCCAAAACTATTCCGTGTCGCTTTTCCCTGTCACCGCCTATGATGGCAGGAATATTTCGTATGTCGATTTTCTTTTCATCTTTTGCTGCTTCTTTAAGCAACTTTACTGCTGTCCAACTTAAATAAGCTGAATTTACATCAATATGAAATATTATTCCCATATATTGCCACCCTTAAACAGTTATTTTGATTAAATTATTTTTCATTCTTGCTTGGCAAATTAATTTCTCTTTATCTGTCAAACTAATCTTTAGACATTTTTGAATATTTATTTGTTTTTTCTGTATCTCTTTTTTGCTGCTTTTTTCTTAATTACAGAATATCCAAACTTGCCTATTTTTTTACCAAGACCATAATACCAGCCGTGAGAATATACAATCGGCTTTGCCTTTTCAAAACTAAATGTTCCTTTTTCGTCCATATATTTTTTGTCCGCGTGTACGCAAAGTACTTTCGCCACAAACATATCGTGACTGCCACATGAAACAACATCTGTTACCCGGCATTCAATGTTTACAGGACTTTCCTTAATCAAAGGTGCCTTAACATATTTTGCAGGTTCTTTTGTTAATGATGCATTCTTAAACTTGTCCTCATCCTTACCTGACTTTACTCCACAATAATCTGTGGCATATGCCAATTCTTCTGTTGTCAGATTGATTACAAATTCCCCTGTTTCTTTTATCATATGATGTGAGTATCTTGAAGGTCTTACTGAAACGTAAACCATTGCCGGGTCTGAGCATACCGTTCCTGTCCACGCAACTGTCAACACATTATCATTTCCCTCATCATCTGCCACCGTAACCAAAACAGATGGAAGGGGATATAACATATTTCCCGGTCTCCAAATTTCTTTTGACATAGTTTCCTCCATTATTTCCTTGAATCATTTTTTATTTTGTCTTTAATTTTTTTGTTTAAATTTTTATTTGTTTTTTCCTTCAAATTATTTTCTTTTTTGTTTTTCACTTAATTTAACATTCTTAATCTTAAGATTTCCATTGTCTATGCTGTACGTAATCTTCAATGTTGCCTTACAGCTTCCTGAATATTTATACACATAACTTGTATATGTTGCAATGTCAGTTGTACATGTGTAGTCATAGTTGTATGTAGATGTTACCTGAAAATCTTTACTTTTACTGTCGTATTTTATTGTACTATTCAAATCCTTAATTTTAAAATCAGATACCTTGTACTTGTCTATGTTCTTCTTATCCGACCAATAAAGACCTGACATTGTTTCTTCTACTGTTTTTGATACGGATTTTTGAAGCTTTTTGTCATCTATAAATGCCATAAGTTTTTTATCGCTTTTGCTTCTGTTTCTTGCGGCACCATAATATTTATTCATGAAATCCGTAACGCTGTTTGTTATTTTTGAAGTGTACCGGTCATTTGCTGTGTACCAACTCTTTGTCAAATCCACTTCCATATCTTTTTTTATAACATTTGCAAGTGTGTTTTTTGCACAATATTCATTCTCACATGTTATTTTATAATTTCCATTTAGAATAGCCTTAAAATTATATATTTGAATATTATTTTCTGTTGTAATATTTGCGTCTTTATCTGTAATTTCAATTCCTGCAATTGTAAGCTTGTCTCCCTGTGGAATCTTTATTGTAAGATTTTTAACTAGCATTTTTTCAATATCTACCTTGTAGTCAGGCTTTAACTTAGGCAGATGCATCTTCTTATTTAAATAAATATTCATATTCTGAGAGCTATCCGTCTCATCATCTGTGCATTCAATTGTTACCACGTATTGTCCGTCTTCTTTTCTAGGATCGTTAATCTTGTAAGAATCTATTGTCATTGATTCTCTTGTTTTCTGCATTATTTCCTTGTATCTGTCCTTGCTAATATAGTAGCCGTCTTTCTTGTCCAAAAGATTGTACATTGTGTCATAATCCTGTTGCATAAAAGCTCTAAAATATGTAACCGCCTGCTCCGTCGGATTGGAAACGTGTTTAACGTAGGCTGCAAAAGCTCCTATTCCCATACACACTGCAATAAAAAACAATATTCTTATAAGTCCGAAAATTCTGCTTTTATATATTTTTTTCAATATTTGTTCCATTTTAATCCCCTAATTATTCTGCTATAATTTTTACTATATTAAATGTTACCCATTATCCTTGATTTTTGCAAGGCTTTTATGTATCATTTATTTATTATAGACGAGGTGTAAAATGGATAAAAAATTATTATTTAATGAAGCTCTTACTTCATTGGTAGACTTTGCTGCTGCCAATGCTAACCATGTAACAATGGATGATGTAAAATTATATTTTAAAGATTTAATTGATGATGATAGCCAGTATCAGTTTATTTACGACTATCTTGCCCTTAATAAAGTTGAGATTGAGGGATTTACTCCACCAGCCAATAATCCTTTGGCTGATGACGCTCCTGAAACTTCGGCCGATGAAACTATTTCTGAAACTGCTTCTGTTTCTAACCATGTTGAATCAGAAGAAGAATTATCTTTTATTAAGATGTATATGGAAGAAATGGAAGCCCTTCCTAATCTTTCAAAAGATGAAGAGGCTGATTTAATTGACAAGCTTTTAGCCGGTGATACTTCCGTTTCATCTAAGATTGTTGAAGCTAATCTTTCTTTAGTTGCAAAAATTGCTGAAAGTCATCGTGGAAAAGGCGTTAACTTTGGAGACTTAATTCAAGAGGGTAATGTTGGTTTAATGCTTGCAGTTTCTGATTACACAGAATCTGTTGGCGATTTCCATTCATTTATTTCAGGTAGAATTGAAGATGCAATTAAGAATACTGTTAATGTTCAGATTAACTCAGACAGAATTGGGCAGCATCTTGCTGACAAACTTAACAGACTTGACGAAGTTACTAAGAATTTAAGTGAGAAACTTGGTCGTGTACCTGAATTAGACGAACTTGCCAAAGCTATGAACATTTCAAAAGATGAAGCTTCTATATTGCTAAAGACTTCTCTTGATACATTGTCAGTTAACGAAGACACACAGATTACTGACGGTTCTGAGGCTAATGGTGCTTCTGATGGAATATCAACTGAAGAAGCATTTGCAAGACCTGAAAAAGATCCGTTGGAGTGGAGAGTTAATAAGAAATAAAGGATGTAATTCCAATAATAAAAGCAAGAATACTAGATTTCGCTTCTGCCATAAGCTAAATGCTACTTGTATTCTTGCTTTTTTATACATTTCATTAGTTTTTAACCATTTACTTTTCTGCCCATTTCCACATTTTATCCCAAGGATCCTTTGTTCCTAACGCCAAAATCCATTCGGTAATAACATAGTAACATAAATAAATTGGAAAAATTAAAATTTTCTTTAATGTAATCTTCATACTGTACCTCCATTTTTTACCTTCTATACACATTTGTATATTTTCTAATCTTATCTACTACTTTGTCTGTCAACTTATCCTTCGTAACACGCCATTTCCAGTTATCACCTAAGGTTGATGGTGTGTTTATTCTTGCTTCATTTCCAAGTCCTAAGTAGTCCTGAAGTGGAATGATACATAAGTCTGCCACTGATGAATGAGCAAGTCTTATTATTTCATCTACCATTTCCTGACCAACAGGTATGTCTCTACCTATGTAATCTTTTATGTATCCTAATGTGTAATCATTTATATGTTTCAACCAACCTAATAAAGTTTCGTTGTCATGTGTTCCTGTATATACAACACAATTATTGTAGTAAGTAAAAGGAAGGTATTCGCAAGGTTCATAAGAATCTCTTGCATCAAAAGCAAATTCTAATACTTTCATATTCGGGAAATTGCTGTCTTTTACAAGCTGTCGTACGCTATCTGTTATATAACCTAAATCCTCTGCAATAATGCTAATCTCTCCGAGCTTCTCTTTTACGACATCAAACAAATCCATTCCCGGACCTTTTTCCCATTTACCGATTACAGCATTCTTTGAACCGGCAGGAATTGCATAATATTCATCAAAGCCTCTGAAATGATCTATTCTTATTACATCATAAAGCTTTGTGCTATTTTCAATTCTCTTAATCCACCATGTATAACCTGTCTGCTTATGATGATCCCACTTGTAAACAGGATTTCCCCAAAGCTGTCCATCTGCAGAAAAAGCATCCGGTGGGCAACCTGCAACAGATATAGGCTTAACCTCTTCATCCATTTGGAATAATTCAGGATTTGCCCATACATCCGCACTGTCATAAGCAACATAAATTGGAATATCTCCAATAATTTTTATTCCTTTATCATTTGCATATTCCTTTAATTTAAACCATTGTTCATAAAACTTAAACTGAATAAATTTATAGAAAAGAATTTCATCCTTAAACTTTTCCCTATATCTTTCCATTGCTTCTGGTTTTCTTACTCTAATTTCATCTTCCCACAATTCAAAGCTTTCCCCATTATGCTCTGCCTTTATAGCCATAAACATGGCATAATCTTCAATCCAAAATCCGTTCTCTTCTACAAACTTCTTAAAACCTTCATCCTCTGGATTACTTCTCTTGTAAGCCTTTTTTAGAAGATTAAATCTGCCGTTATATAATTTTTCATAATCAATATATTCATTATTCTCACCAAAATCAACAGAATTACATTCTTTCTCTGTAAGCAATTCTTCTTCTATTAATTTTTCCAAACTAATAAAATAAGGATTTCCCGCAAAAGTAGAAAATGACTGATATGGTGAATCTCCGTAGCTTGTTGGCCCTATAGGCAATATCTGCCAGTATTTTTGATTTGCTTTTTCCAAAACATCCACAAAATCATATGCTTCTTTTGAAAAACATCCTATTCCATATTTTCCCGGTAAACTTGAAACAGGTAATAAAATTCCACTAGCTCTCATTGTCCCTCCTTAATAGTTCTAAGCTATTTCTGCCTGGGCAGTCATATCTAATATAATACCACTTACCGCCTTATAATGCTACTTTTCAAAAAATTTTGTATATAATTTTATAATAAAAATCAATGTACATTTATCAATTAATTTATATAATTATTACTTGTTTAATTATTTATGATACTATTTTTCCAAATATTTATTGGCTGATTCTGTTACTGCAAGTCCACCTGTTCCTGTTTCTTTTAAACATGCTGGCATGCTATTTCCAATGCGACGCATACTGTCAATTACATCATCAGGTGTAATTGCACTTTCTATACCTGCCATAGCCAGTTGAGCAGATGTTACTGCATTAACAGCACCATATGAGTTTCTCTTAATACATGGAACTTCTACTAATCCCTTTACCGGGTCACAAGTAAGCCCTAACATGTTTTTAAGCGAAAGTGCTGTTGCATTTACAATCTGTTTAACTGTTCCTTTCTGGAGAAAAGCTAAAGCTCCGGCTGCCATTGCACTTGCTGAACCTATTTCAGCCTGACAGCCTCCTGCAGCTCCCGCAATAAAAGCATTCTCTGCTATAACTTTGCCAATTCCGGCAGCAACGTACATTGCCTTAACCATTTCATCATCACTTAAATTATATTCTTCCTGATAACTAATAAGTACCGCAGGCAAAACTCCACAGGCCCCGGCCGTAGGTGCCGCAACAATTCTTCGCATACAGGCATTTGACTCGCCCATCTTAATTGCTTTTTCCATAACATTTCCAATAAATTTTCCGCAAATATTTTTGTTAGCTGCATTATATCTGTGAATTTTTTCTCCATCTCCACCGGCTCTTTTGCTGGCTGACTTTAAATTTCCATTATAATTTTTGTCAGCCTCTTTCATTGCCAAATACATATTTAACATTTTTTCGTAGGACTGCTCTTTAGTCCTTCCGTTTTCTTCCATATCAGACTGTTCAATAACCTGCCACACTTCTAATTTATTTTCATTAACTAAATCTTCTAACTCTTTTAATGTATGATAATAAAACATAAACTCTCCGTCCTTAATTTATATTCCTGCAAAATAAGTTACCTTTAGTATTCCTTCAACGTGCTTCAACCATTCGATTCCTTCCTTTGGAATCTGCTGATCGCATTCAACTACCATAACCGCATTGCCACCTTTTGCCGACCTGTATAGCTGCATGGTTGCAATGTTTACCGACTTGTTGGCAAGCATGGAAGTAACCTCCGACACGTGCCCCGGCTGATCCATATTATGAACAATAAGGGTAGGACATTCCCCTGAAAAATTAGTATCAATACCATCAATTTGAGCAATATTTATTCTTGATCCACCTATGGATTGCCCCAAAACTTCTATTTTGTTGCCATTGATTCCTTCTAATCTTAACAAGGCTGAATTAGGATGACCTTCATTAAGCTTTGCCTCACCAAACTCAATTTTCATATCTTTCTCCTTAGCTATATTGAAGCTGTCGGAAATACGGTAATCATCCGGCTCCATGCCAAGCAAACCTGCAACTATAGCCTTCTTAGTTCCGTGGCCTTCACCTGTAGCAAGGAAAGAACCATACAATAAAATCTGAGCTTTCTTAACAGGCTCCCCTAACAACTTGCCCCCAATATATCCTATTCTTACGGCACCTGCCGTATGGGAACTTGAAGGGCCAACCATAATCGGGCCTACAATATCAAAAATATCCATGTTATGCCTCCTTTTTTAGTACATTTTTTTGATTCGCGTGGAGAATTTTTTTGTTGGCAAACACGTTACTTTTATCATTTTGCTCCGCCGCCTATTGTAAGACAAAAAACAAAACTCGCCTACGGCTCAAACAGTTGTTTTTTGCCTTACGCTATGCTCGCAAAATTTCAAAAAGTTGCCTATTGTTTGCCAATAAAAAAATTCTCCACGCTATATAAAATGAACAATAAAAAAGAACTTATCCATATAACAAGAGGTATTCCCCTTTTTACATTGGTATAAGTTCTTTTAATTTAATCCGTTGTCCTCGGATTTGTTTTAAAATAGCAGTTTTTATTAGTTTTCTTCTATCTGTTTTGGCTTTTTTATCATTGAGATAAGTGCTAATACTGCACAGATTGCACACCAAGCTGCCCAGATTATTAGGTCTGTGTAGCTTCCAGCCATTGTGAATCCCATGATTGCGCCTAATCCAAATAATACGATTACGGCGATATTTCCGCCTTTGCCTTTTGAATTACGTGTGGCTATTGATACAATTCCACCTGCCAATAACATAATTGCAACAATGATTCCTGCGCTTCCGCCAACTTCTCCATTGTCCTCTATACTGTTGCTTATGCCTGCTGCACACGACTGAAATGTTACAAATACAAACATAATTATTGACAGTATTCCTGATACCAGTTTCCAAGTCTTCATAATGTAAAACCTCCTTCTTTTTACATTATTCTACACTTTTCCACTTTTGTTTTGTTATGCTGGCGGCATACTTTTATTTTAAAGTTATAATTGACAAAATTATTAAAATAGCCAACCATATTACCAATGCTATCCCTATTCTGTTTAAATATTCAAAAAATTTGTACTTAAATTTCCTTTTTCTTATTCTATAAACAACATCCCCTATGTTTGTCAAATATATATATGGAATAATCCAACACATTTCGCTTAAAATAACACATAGCCATTTATAGCCTTTTTTGACATTTATTACGCTTGTTCCTATTTCAATGTATGTTGCAAAAACAGATACATACATTATTATTGCAATTATCTTGTGCAAAATATTATTTTTTCTAAATCCCGGAACGGTTCTGATTATCCCCCTAAAGCTTAATTCTTCTAATTCATCCGGTTCTAAAATATCCTGATTGTAGTGTTTATTATATTTCAATTTTTTTTCAATTTCTTCAATTGACTTATATCTTTTTTCGGGAGCTATCTCAGTACATTTCCTGCTCATTTTCACAAGTCTTTCAACTATCTTGTGCTCTTCTAATGTAAGACCGGTACCGGTGTACACAATTTCTTCCTCCGAGGCCTCCCTAACGGTTTTCGCATAAGGCTTGACCATATCGCCAATAAGCACGCCCAAGGAATAAATGTCGCTTCGCTTGTCTGTCTGGGCAAAACCAAACTGCTCAGGTGATGCATAGCCCACCGTTCCAAGAAATTCTGTGTCACTATCGGCTTCTTCTTTTCTAATTCTTGCAATATCAAAATCAATGATTGTAATATGATTGTGTCTGTCCACAATTATATTTTTCGGTTGCAAATCCCTGTGTACAATATTTTTGTTGTGGACTTCTTTTAAGCCGTTGCAAATCTGCCTTACGTAATCAACAATTACTTCCACTGGAATATTTTTCTGCAAAACATCACATAATCTTTTTCCATTAACAAACTCTTCAACAGCCACACATTTGTCTTCATGTAAAAAACAATCCATTACATCAACAATGTTGCTATTATCCAAATCTTTAAGCCTGTGGTACACATCCAAACCGTGTTTGTCCATTACCTTAAACACCACTATTTCATTAGTATCTGTATTTCTTGACAAAATAGTCTTGCACTTTTGTGTGTCCGCCAAAACTGCCAGTTGTTCGTATTTTTCAAAATAATAATTTTCCTTAAAGTCCATTTTCTATAATATTCCCTTATATAAAAGTCTGTTAATTTAACAGTATTACGTATATAATATCATTATTCGACACATTTTTTAATATGGGGAAAGGATATTTATAATGAATTCAAATAATTTTTCAAATTTTAATAATGACAACTCACAAAAAACTACAGACCAGCTTCTTAAAATTTTACAAAACTCTAATGACATAAATTCTTATTTAACCGACAATGATTCAAATATTAGTAACATAAGTTTTCATGAATATCTAACTCAACTTTTAGATGAAAAAGGTCTGACAAAAGCTCAGGTAATCACTGATTCAAACATCCAAAAAAACTACGGCTACCAAATCTTTGATGGTTCAAAAACACCATCCCGCGACAAAGTTATTGCCCTTGCACTTGCAATGCAGCTGACTTTGGATGAAGCCAACCGCCTGCTTCACCTTTCAAACAATGGCATACTTTATCCGAAAATCAAAAGAGACAGCATTATTATATTCGGTCTTGAAAATAATCAAAAAATCATCGATTTAAATATTACACTGGATGATTTCGGGGAAGCACCATTGGAGTAAATTCTAAAAGGAGCCGGTGGTTTCCCACCGGCCCTTTTAATGAGATTAAGTAAAATATATATCTAAGAACAGAGTTCCAAAATATCGTTGTTATCTAATAGTTCTGTAAACTCAAATTCTATCTGTATTTCCAACTACATTCATAGCTGTTATCAATTATCTGTTATTTTCTTTCATTCTTGTAAGATAATGCTTCCACACCAACTTCTCCTGTACGAACTCTCATAACATCTTCTACATTTGTTACGAAAATCTTACCATCGCCATAGTGTTCTGTGTTAAGTGCCTTTCTTGCAGCTGCTACTACAAGTCCCGGATCAACTGTTGATACCACGATGTCAACCTGTACCTTTCTGTAAAGATTCATTGTTGTTGATACACCTCTGTATCTACCTGTCTTTCCTTTTTCAGCACCACAACCCATTACCTGAGAAACTGTCATACCCATTACTCCAATGGCGTTCATTGTGTCACGAAGAACTCCAAATCGTTCTTCAGGACAGATAATAGATACTTTCGTATATCTGCCTTCTGCTCTTTCTCCAAGTGTAAGTGCTACTGGTTTTACATCAGATAAATCAACTGAGCCTTCGCTCTCACCTGCATATGATGGTGCTGCCGGAAGGAAGTCTGCATATGCTGATGCAAGACCATGTTCTGAAATATCCATACCAATGATTTCTTCTTCTGCTGTTGTTCTAAGTCCTATTGTATGCTTAATTAACTGGAACACTATTGTCATCATTACTGCTGCATATAAATCAATTGCTACAATACCTAAAATCTGAATTCCTAAAAGTTTTGCTCCACCACCGTAGAATAAACCTGCATATGTTGAACCATCTGCGAAAGCCTGTACTGTATCGCCTCTGCCTGTTGCAAATAAACCAACAGCGATTGTTCCCCAAACACCGTTTGCCCAGTGAACACCAACGGCACCAACAGGGTCATCAATATGGAACTTCTTATCAAGTACTTCAACCACTACATCAACCAAGATGCCTGATACAGCACCAATTATTAATGCACCAATTGTATCAACTGAAGCACAACCTGCTGTGATACCTACCAAACCTGCAAGTGAAGCGTTCAAACACATACCAACATCAGGTTTTCCATCTTTAATCCAAGTAAATAACATACAAACTACTGTGGCTGTTGCAGGAGCGATTGTTGTATTCATAAAGATTGATGCTAAGCTATCTACATTAGTAGCTGCTGCACCGTTGAATCCATACCATCCAAACCAAAGTATGAAACAACCAAGTGCTCCAAGTGTTATTGAGTGACCTGCAATGGCGTTTGATCTTATCTTACCATTAGATCTCTTTGTATACTTTCCAATACGTGGTCCAACAATTATTGCTCCTACCAAAGCTGCCATACCACCAACTGAGTGGATTACTGCTGAACCTGCGAAATCAACGAAATGTAACTGCTGTAACCAGCCATGTCCTCCAAGGTTCCATACCCAGCCTGCTTCAATTGGATATACTATCAGGCTTATTGCTCCTGAGTAAATACAGTAAGCGCTGAACTTTGTTCTTTCTGCCATAGCCCCTGAAACAATTGTTGCTGCTGTGGCACAAAATACTAACTGAAATACGAACTGTGACCAGTTAAAACTGTTATAGTTTGTAAAGATATCAAGATTTGGAACACCTATAATTCCCATTACATAATCTTCTGACATCATCAAACCAAAACCTAAAATGATGTACATTAATGTACCAATACAAAAGTCCATCAGGTTCTTCATAATAATGTTGCCTGCATTCTTTGCTCTTGTAAATCCTGTTTCAACCATTGCGAAACCGGCCTGCATAAAGAATACTAAACCGGCACCAATTAAGAACCAAATTGCGAAGCTGCTGTTTGTAGCTTCCTGTAAAATTTCCTGTGCGTTCATAGTTCCTTCCTCCATTCTTTTCCATTGTCCTATTATTTTACTTAAGAAAGCATTGTAAATATTGCCCCTTCATAAATCACTCCAACTTTGTTGTCACAACTTTATGAACTTAACTTTATTTACTTAAAAGGGAATTGCTTTCTTCATTGAAAAACTTATCTTTTGTCTGATTTAATTTCTTAAACCCATTGGCTAATCCGTTAGCTCCTACTTAACTTTTTAACCTAAAACAAAAGAAAAAGAGAGCAAGACTTTTTACGTCTGCTCCCTTGCATTTCGTTTAACAATGGCTAGTATAACATCATTTTTTAAAAAAGCAACTGTGATTTTAACATAACTTAAATAATTAGTTTTCTCATTAATAATTTAAAACCGGTTATTAAAATTATTAATTTTAAACTTTTAAAAATTAACCCTACACTAATTTCCCATTTCAGTTATTAATCAATTTGGTGAATTTTCTGCCCAAAACTCACTTGTTTTTAAAATATGTTATCTTTTAAGAATTAAAAACTATGCCATGATTTTTTTAATTTTATTGTAAATTCCTTCTGCGTCAAGACCAAATTCTTTTAATAATTCCACTGCAGGACCTGAATGTCCATACACATCTTCAACACCAATCTTTGAAACGCTAACAGGATATTTAGCACTTAAGCAATCACATACTGCACTACCTAAACCACCAATAATTGAATGTTCTTCAACTGTAATAACCTTGCCTGTTTTCTTAGCTGATTCAACAATAATGTCTTCATCTAAAGGCTTAATTGTGTGAATGTTAATTACTTCTGCATTAATTCCGTCTGCTTCAAGATTCTTAGCTGCTTCTAAAGATGCTGCTACCATAAGACCTGTTGCTACAATAGTAACGTCTGTTCCTTCTTTTAATTTAACACCCTTACCGATTTCAAATTTGTAATCTTCACTGTTTATGATAGGTGTAGCAAGACGACCAAATCTTAAATAAACAGGTCCTTCCATTTCGTAAGCTGCCTTTACAGCCTGCTTGGCTTCAATATCATCACAAGGGTTAATAATTGTCATTCCTGGGATTGTACGCATTAATGCAATATCTTCATTACACTGATGAGTTGCACCGTCTTCACCTACTGAAATACCTGCATGAGTTGCACCAATCTTTACATTAAGATGTGGGTAACCTACTGTATTTCTTAACTGATCAAATGCACGTCCTGCTGCAAACATAGCAAATGTGCTTGCAAAAGGAACTTTTCCACATGTTGACATACCTGCTGCAATACCTACCATGTTACATTCAGCTATACCACAATCAATAAATCTTTCAGGGAAAGCTGCTTTAAACTTTCCTGTCTTTGTTGCTGCTGCAAGGTCTGCATCTAAAACAACAAGATTGTCATGTTCTTTTCCTAATTCAACTAAAGCGTCTCCGTAGCTGTCTCTTGTTGCGATTTTCTTTACTTCTGACATAATGCTTCACCTGCTTTCTCTAATTCTTCCATAGCGATATTGTACTGTTCTTCGTTTGGAGCTGAACCATGCCATGAAACCTGATTCTCCATAAATGAAACTCCCTTACCTTTTACAGTATTCATAATAATAGCTGTAGGCATACCTTTAGTTTCTCTTGCTTCTTTTAAAGCACTTCTAATTTCATCAAAATCATGTCCATTTATTTTAATTACATGGAAATTAAATGCTTCAAACTTCTTGTCAAATGGGTATGGTGAACATACTTCATCGATTGCACCATCAATCTGAAGATTGTTGTTATCAACGATAACTACAAGATTGTCTAACTTTCTGAATCCGGCAAACATTGAAGCTTCCCAAACCTGACCTTCTTCACTTTCACCGTCGCCTACCATTGTATATACTCTGTAATCGGCATTGTCCATCTTTCCTGCCATAGCCATACCAACTGCTGTTGAGATTCCCTGTCCTAATGAACCTGAAGACATATCGATTCCCGGTATTTTCTTCATATCAGGGTGTCCCTGAAGGTATGATGTAGGTTTTCTTAATGTTTTGATATCTTCTCTTGGAAAATATCCTTTTTCTGCCAATACACTATAAAGTGCAGGTGCAACATGACCTTTTGATAATACAAATCTGTCTCTGTTAGAATCTTTTGCCTTTTCAGGTGATACATTCATCTCTTCAAAATACAAAAATGTTAACATATCTGCTGCTGAAAGAGATCCACCCGGATGACCTGATTTTGCATTGTAAACACCTATTACAATGTCTTTACGTACCTGGTTTGCAATTTTTGCAAGTTGTAAATTTTCCATTTTTACATCCTTTCCTGTGTTAAAAAATAAAGTCTGATTCTATTAATATATATAATCCATCATCATTTTTATTTGATGAGAATAAACCTGATAATTTTCTGCCAAGTTTATGAGAATTAGCAATGGCTGTATCTACAAGTTTCTCAACATCAGCTCTTCCGATTCCCTTGTGTTCACCAAAGTAATCATCGATAGCCTTGTAAAAGGCAAGACTTGCCAGTTCTTCCATTACATATCCCTTGTCCTTAGCATATCTTTTTCCGTATTCAACCCATTCCTTTATATCGTACTGTTTAATACGGATAACGTGGTTAAATACCTTTGATAAGCGTGGTGAGTCCTTAAGCATTTTTTCCATTGGCTCAGTTTCACCTTCAAGTATTATAAGCATATCGTCAGTAAACATTCCTGAAACGTCCACAACTTCACTTAAAATCATTGCACCAAGCTTTTCTGCATTCTCAACAATCAAATCACTTCCAAGCAATTTGTTAAGTGAATTTCTAAATCCTCTCTTGTTAAGTGCTGTAGCATCAATCTTAGCCAATCTTCTGTTACGTCTGCCACGTTTCTTATTTACTAATTTTATGATTTCAACTGCTAATGATGTTTTTCCTGTTTTTTCTTCGCCAAGAATAACCACATTACCATCTGTTGACTTACCGTTAGGTGTATAACCTGCAATAAGTTCCTTAACTACTTCCTGAATATTGTCTTCCAAACCTTCTACATTAAAGAAGTTCTTAAATACACTTAATTCTTTCTCTGTAGCTACTAATTCCGGTTCAGGAATTTCTTCATTGTTCTTATTCAATATTCTGTTAAGTAACTCACCTTCACTTGTGCGCTCAGGAGTGCCTTCTTCTGCTTCCTCCTTTGCTACCTCTAATTGCTCTTCTTCCTCTTCAAGTTCTTCCTCATACTCAGGTTGCTCCCAGTCTGTCCCTGAAATCACCTCAACCTTGGCACTTAAGTCCTTAGTTGAATGTATATCTAAATTAATTGAATTATCCTGTGCCGGTTCTTCCTGTACAGCTTCTTCCTTTTCAGTACTTTCTGATTTTTCAGCATCTACACTCTCTGCATTTTCGTTTTCTATGCTTTCTTCTGCATTTTTAGTATCTTCACCCAAATCCGGCTCAGGAATACCTGTTTCTAAATCTATTTCAGGTTCATCAATATTAGGAAGTTCCTCATCTACTACAACCTCACCTGTATTATTACCTGTTTCAATGTCGGCTTTAGGTATAGTAAATATTGCTGTTTTGCCTAAATCTTCTGCTGTTTCAGAAGCTTCTTTCTGAACATTTTCAGCTACTTTCTGTTCAAGCGGAATTTCTTCCGGCTGAGCCTCTTCTGCTACCTGCATTTCTTCTATATCAGGTATGCTTTCTGCTATCTTCTCAATATCAACCTCAGGTTCTTCTTCCTGACTTTCTATTACTTCCAATTCAGATGCATCCTGATTCTCTGTGGTTTCAACTTCTTCTTTTTCAGGTTCTTCCGGCAAATCCTCTACTTCATCAGGTATTTCTTCCAAATCAGGAATCTCAACCTGGGATGCCTTATTTTCTTCATTATCTGAAGTATTGTCTTCAACTGAAGTCTGCTCTTTTTCCAAAGGCTTTTCTACTTCAACATTATCCTCCTGCCATCTGTCAAGAGTACTAACGTCTTTTTCATCAGGCTTTTCTTCTTTAGATTCTTTCTTAGTCTCTCTTACATTCTCAATAATGCTTACGGCACTATTAACAGTTTCTGCTTTAAGAATCCCTCTTGCCTGCAACTGATGAAGTATATCTTCTACATCATCAACATTTAATATGTCTTCTTTCTTTTCATCTGATTTCATAACCATATCCATATCTTCATCAAATTCCATATCAACCGGTTCTGTTGTATCTTCACCTAAGTCATCTATAACCGGTTCTTCAACTTTAGACACATCATCCGGGTTAATCAATTTGAAATCTTCATCTTCTTCAAGTGGAACCTTTGCATTAACCGGTGCTTCTACCTTTTTATCTTCCTTTAAAGGATTTTCTGTCTTTTTAGGTTTAACACTAAAAGGTCTAAGCTTCAATCTTTTCTTCTCTTTGTCAGTCTTAGCTACAACATCTTCCTTCTCAGCTTCAGCTTTATCACTTGAATCTGATTCCAGCTCATTAAGATCATCACTAATTCCCGGAATTTTTATTTCTTCAACTTCCTGGGGATGAGTCATGCTGTTAACATCAATTGTTGCACCTTCTATATCATCATAAGGCTTGATTTCTTCCACTACAGATTCATTAATTTCCGGAAAATCAAAAGATTCTGTATCTGCCGCTTCTTTTCCAACAACTTTTATATTATCTATATTTTTCTCTGTGTCTGTAACTTCTTCTATTGTTTTAGATTCCGCCTTACGTTCGTTGGCTTCTTTTACAGCTTCATCTATTCTTGACTTAATAGATGTTTTTTCCATTATTTTATCCATAAGCTCCTGAGTTGAAGCTTTCTTTTCTTCCTGCTCTTTAGACTTATTTTCTGATTTTTTATTGTAGTTGTCCTGCTGTGTGGATGTTAAAGATTCATATTTTTTCTTTAAATCCATTGCCTTAACAACGTATTTTCCTTCCGCAAACCATAAGCTTATTTCGTCGCACATATTGACACATTTCTCGCCCTCGCCTGCAATATCATATAATTTTGCAAGTTCATAAGCCCACTTTTCTTCCATGTCAATGTTAACGTAATCTTCAAGAATCTTTATTAATTCTTCCACCGGCTTCTTCTTAGCTTTTGCCATTTTATATTTTAAAATAAATCTTGCCGAATCTCTTGGTGCCATTTCAATAAAGTCCTGATAAAATTCGTTTGCCTCATCAAGTTCTTTTAATTTTATGGAAATAAGGCATAATCTATATGCTAACTGTCTTCCTGTGTTAGTATTCTCGTATGCCATAAGCAATATTTTCTTAGCCTGCTCATTATCGCCTGTTAATTCATAGGCGTCGGCAATAAGACTTAACAGATTGTTGTCACGGATTTTTTTGATATCCAATGAATCTGCCACGTCAACTGCCTTTTCAAAATCGTGAGCGTGCATAGCTGTTTTTAACTCTTCTATTTTTAAGTTGTACTCGCTTTTATCCATTTGACTTCCTCATTCCTTTGTCAATTCTAAACTGTAACTCTTCCCTGAAGAGCCCTAAGCAAAGTAACGTTGTCCACATATTCTAAGTCCCCACCTACGGGAACACCACTTGCTATTCTTGTAACTTTTATTCCGAGTGGCTTTATGACCTTTGTAATGTACATAGCTGTAGCCTCGCCCTCCACGCTTGAATTAGTTGCAATAATTACTTCATTAACATCGTCCTTCAAACGCTCAAACAATTCCTTAAGCTTAATGTCATTCTGGCCAATACCCGCCATGGGATTAATTGCTCCGTGAAGAATGTGATAAACGCCCTTGTATTCACCTATTTTCTCATATGCAGCCATATCCTTTGTTGTTTCCACTACCATAATGGTCTTGTGGTCCCTTTCCTTGCTACTACATATTGGGCAAATATCCTGGTCTGTAAGTGTGTAACAACACTTACAATATCTTACATTCTTCTTTGCGTCTATCATAGAATTTGCCAGACTTTCAACCTGTTCTTTTGGCATATCCAAAATATGAAAAGCAAGTCTCCCTGCTGTTTTAGGTCCTATTCCCGGCAACCCTGATAATTCTTCGATTAGTTTTGTTATATAACCACTGTAGTAATCCACTGTGCTTACCTCTTTCTAGAAAAGTCCACCTAACCCGCCTGTTATCTTCGACATCTTCTGTGTTGACATTTCATCCATCTTACGGATAGCTTCGTTAACTGCCGCCATAACAAGATCTTCTAACATTTCTATATCATCAGGATCTACTACTTCAGGATCTAATTTAATCTTTGTTATTTCTTTTGTGCCTGAAATAGTCACTTCAACAGCTCCACCACCTGATGTTGCTGTATATTCTGAACTTTCTAATTCTGCCTGTGCCTGCTCCATCTGCTTCTGCATCTTCTGAGCCTGTTTCATTATATTATTCATGTTTCCAGGCATTCCTCCCGGAAATCCTCCTCGCTTTGCCATTTTAAAAATCCTCCTCTTCAATGTCCATGTTTATTTTGCTTACGACTTCCTGATAGTAATCGCTGAAAGTCTGATTATTTTCAAGCATAGTTACTTCAACTTTAACCTGCTTCTTTATTTCTTCACTTATCAAAGTGTTAAGCATCTCAATTACTTCCGGTTTCGAGCAGCCTTCGTAGCCTATTGCTCCCGGATTAAAAACTATTAAAAGTGTGTTTTCCCCTTTTACGCTAAATCTTGCATCCTGCAGGAAAGTCTTGTACGGATTGGATATGTGTCTTCTAACTGAACCCCAGTTATCCACAACATACTGCACATCTTCCGGTATAGCCTTTTCAAATACCTTTTTAGGCTTTGGTTCCGGATTTGCGCCTGAACTGCCTGCCGCCTGTGGAGCTGCCCCCACATTAACCGTAAAGTTTCCTTCTTCTATTTTCTTTTCCAAAATAGCGATTCTGTTATTAAGCGAGCTTACGTCTCTTTCCATTGCCGGCTTTGCAAGCTTTATTAATGCAATCTCTATTAAAACACGTTTTTGTGACGAATATTTGATTTGTCCTGAAAGTTCTGAAAGGATTCTAATGTATCGCATAATAACATCTACATTAACCATCTGTGCTTCTTCTTTCAAAGCTTCTATTCTTTCTGCTGACGCATCAATTACTTCCATTATTTCGTCATCATCTGATGTCTTAATTAACATAAGATTTCTTAAATACCATATAAAATCGTTAACAAACTGTCCCGGCTCTCTGCCCTGCATAATTATTTCATCCAGAATATTAAGGCTTGTTGTTACATCTGAATCAATTACACTTCTTGTAAGTCTGCTGAATATTTCATTATCTACAGCGCCAAGAACGTCAAGCACATTGTCATATGTTAACTTCTGTCCCAAATAAAAAGCAATGCATTGATCTAAAAGACTTAAGGCATCACGCATTGATCCATCTGCTGCTTTTGCAACGTATCTTATGGCCTTGTCCTCAACCTCAATTGATTCTTTTTCCATTAATTCGGACAATCTCGCCGCAATTGTGTCTATTGATATTCTCTTAAAGTCATATCTCTGACAACGTGACAATATTGTTATGGGTATTTTATGTGGCTCTGTTGTAGCCAAAATAAAAATAACATATGCCGGTGGTTCTTCAAGTGTCTTTAATAATGCATTAAAAGCACCTATGGAAAGCATATGTACCTCGTCGATGATATACACTGTGTACTTACCACTTGAAGGCGAATATTGTATTTCATCTCGAATCTGTCTAATGTTATCCACACCGTTATTGGATGCTGCATCGATTTCAATAACATTCATGGCACTTCCATTGGTTATTCCACGACATGTTTCACATTCATTACAAGGGCTTCCATCAACGGGATGCTCACAGTTGACAGCCTTGGCAAAAATCTTTGCCACACTTGTTTTACCAGTTCCTCTTGTTCCACAAAAAAGATAGGCATGTCCGATACGGTTGGCATTAATCTGATTCTTTAATGTCTGAACTATGTGGTCCTGTCCCTTAACCTGATCAAATGTTGAAGGTCGAAACTTTCTATATAATGCTGTATAAGACATAATATCTCCTTTCCTAAAAGTAACTGCTATGGATTCCAAGGGCATTGTAAGCCCTTTTACACCTTTGGAGTTTATTATATAATAAACTGGAAATGGTTACAAGCAATATATTTTGGTAATTTGGCATTTAAAAAGGTGAAACACAATTCTTTCTGTGTTTCACCTTTTTATTAATTATTAAATCCGCGCGATCTGCTTTGTGAGTATTCCATAAGCGTTACCTTTACAGTTAACTCGGTCTAGGCTTCCTCATGTCACATGAAATGATCTGCTTAGTGCTGCTTCATTCCTGACCTGACACGGTTCACAGGATTCCATTGCATAAGACCCAAACGTCAACATCACTTATAAAGGGCAGCCCTACAAAATAAACCCGAGGCCGACCATCACCCCTGCTGTAGCGGATTGCAGGTACAGGACGCCGCTATCTTCCCGGCTGCGCGGAAATGTTATATCAAATTTAGTACCGACAACTGTCGGTCAGAAATATAGTATACCTTATACTAATTTTCTTTGTCAATAAAGATTTTTCAATCCTTCTGCTTTTTTCTCAAATTTCTAAAAAAATCTTTCAGCAGATCACTACACTCTTCTTCAAGTATACCTTTTTCGATTTCGACCTGATGGTTAAATTTATCAACCTGAAGAAGATTCATAATAGAACCGGCACAACCTGCCTTTGGATTCATACAACCTATGTAGACTTTTTTAATTCTTGCCTGAACTATGGCACCTGCACACATTTGGCAAGGCTCAGTAGTTACATACAATTCGCAATCATCAAGGCGCCAGTCATCAAGTTTCTTGCTGGCTTTCTTTATTGCGTTAAGCTCTGCATGAGATAACGTGTTCTTGTCAACCATTCTTCGATTGTAACCACGACCTATTATCTTGTCCTGATAAACAATTACACAGCCAATTGGTACTTCACCTATTGAAGCAGCTTTCTTAGCCTGCTTAATTGCTTCTTTCATGTACTTATTAGCTTTCTTAGAATCATAACTTTCTTCTAAATCAACATTGTTGCTAATATCTTTATTTAAATCATTAACCTTACCACTCATAAATAGTCATTGCGAAAATCACTTTTTAATAAACGATTTCCGATTATCCTTTTCATCCTTATTTGGATTAGGTTGTGAAAACATCCTATTTGAAATACGGATAAATTGTATCCCATATGCTGTCTGTTTCCTGACCTAATCTCCAGTAAGCTGCACCTGCAAGCTTGTATTTTTCCATAATATCAAGTCTTGATTTTACGGATGTAGCATCTTCAAGCCAAATGCTCACTGTGCTGTCTCCCTTTTCATATGAAACAAAATTCTGACCTGTTGTTTCATCGAATGTCGGCTTTACTTTTGCATTAGTGTAAAGTTCTTTAGCTTTATCCATTGTAATTGCCTGACTTGAAAGGTAGTAATTGCCATTAGTTGCATCTTCCACATAAACGCCTTCGCCCTTTTTGCCATCAGTTGAAGGAGTTGTAATCCAAGCTCTTGTGTAGAAAGGCATACCGTTAATTACTCTTGACGCATCACCTGTTAAAGCAATGGCATCGCTTACGGCTTTTTCCGTGAAAGTCATTGATGAAACAGAACCTGCTTCCTTACTTCCTGCGTAATGCTCATCGTAACTCATTATAATAATGTAATCTGCAACCAAAGACTGATGTGCAATGTCGTAATATTCTGAGCCTGATGATGGCACGTAATTATCTATTGAAAGAACCTTTCCTGCTTTTCTGCATTCAATTGAAAGTTCTCTCAAAAACTGCAAATAACTGTTAATAATATCCTTATTAATAAACTCAAAATCAATGTTAATGCCATCAAGATTATAATCTTTTATGTTTGTCATAATGTTATCAACAAGATTTTCTCTCTTAGTAGTATCTGTTAACACTTTCTTCGTGTATTCCTTGCTTGCCTTGTCCTGAGTTCCAAAATCATTAACCAAAGCCCATACTTTAAGCCCTTTGCTGTGAGCTTTTTCAACATAAGTTGCTGAAGCATATGATCTTAAGTTGCCTTTATTGTCAGACAAAGAATACCATGTTGGAGAAATAACATTTAAACCTTTTGTATGTTCAATTATTGTTTCCAAATTGCCATTAGCAGTCAGATTCGTTATTGCATTCCAACCTAAACTAATCTTTTTATCCATCAAAACATGTGTATATGTATCTGCGTCAGATTTAAAATCAGTCTTCTTTGTTTCTTTATCTTTTAATTTCTTTGCAGGCACATAGCCTATGAAACCGTCATCAGTTCCAACCTTTGTCCAGTCGCCGCTTTCTTCCAATACTGTAACCTTGGTATTTTTCTTCAAAGTAGTTACAATAAGGTTCTGGTAATCTGCCTTTGTACGCATTTCAATGTTGCTCTTAACAGTCATCTGATTTTTCTCGCCTGATGTGTATTTAAGAACAATTCTTGCAGGAGATTTTCCCTCCGCCTTCACAACTTTATAATCAAAGTCCACGTATTTCTTAACAAACTTTACATTAACATAGCAATTTTTTCCGTCCATAAAAGAAATAACATAGTCTGTATTTTCAGTTTCATTTATTGTCTTACCACCTATTTTAGTTTTGTAAGTTTTTGTGGCGTCAGTAAACATTACAAGATTGTTGGTTGCGTCCACATAAAATCTTTTGTCAATATTTTTTATAATGGTGTTGATATTAAGGTAAGCATCCTCGCCTTTTATAATTCCGAACTCATCGCCATATCCATCTTCCAAAGCCACTGCTGCAATAGTTCCATCTGTCTCTATTGTGTAATCCGTGTCGTTGCCATTGTCATCCTCGTAGGTAAGTCCCATGTACCATTTTTGGTCAACCTGCCCCTTGTTAGTCTTTATAAACAAGTCACATCCTGTAGTTAGCAGAAGTGCTGATATTACGGTTATAATCAAAAATAGTTTATTTATAGTTTTTCTCAAATCAAAAATCCTCCTTAAGCTAATGTCTATCTACTATGATACCACATTCAACATAAAAAAAGAATAAATATCCACGGTAGGTTTTTTCATTAATATAAATTTTTTCATAATTTTTATTAATGAAAAAAGAGCCACAAAATATGACTCTTTCTCGTTCTTAGGGAAACTCCATAATAAACCTAACTATATTAACTAAATAGGCGGTCAATGCCTTGTGATATATATTAAGTTAAACAGTTGTTATTATGTGTACATTTCCGTATTCGTATTATCCGTGTCTTTATTATACACATATTGAATGTGCTTTTCAATCATTTTTCAAATAGTTTTTTGTCTTAATTCATTATTTTTCAAAAAATTGTAATATTTCGTACATTTTTTTCGTATATATATTATATTACAGTATTGAAAGGTCTTATTTCATATTTGCTTATGCAATTGGGATAATGTTATTTTGGATTTTTGTTTTACAGCAATTTTTTATTTTGCAAATACTTGTTTTTTATATATTTTTTTACATAAAAGCTTTATTTACTACAATTTGTAAGATTTTACTACCTTAATAACTTTACACTATTTAAGATATTGGATATACTAATAACAAGAAATAGTTGTTTTAATTATTTTGAATTTACACGAATCTAATGATAGAGAGGTGATTTTTATGAAAATTGAAAAAATCAATGATAATCAGATTCGTTGCACTCTGAGTAAGGAAGACTTAGCTGACCGCAACATTAAACTTAGCGAATTGGCTTACGGAACAGGCAAAACCCGTGAACTTTTTCAGGATATGATGCAGCAGGCTAATGATGATTTCGGTTTTGAGGTCAATGACATCCCACTAATGGTAGAAGCAATACCTGTTTCTCCTGAAACCATCGTCCTTGTTATAACCAAGGTTGAGAATCCTTCCGAAACCGAAGAACATCTCTCAAAATTCTTTTCTAAGGAGATGAAAGACGGTATTCTTTCACGCTTAGAAGATTCCGATATGGACCTTACAGATTTCGAAGAATTTGATGATGACATGGAAGATATTGACGCTTCCGCTAATGACAAGAAAGATGACAACGATGATTCATTGTTGTATAGCATTTATATATTCGACAGTTTAAGCCAGGTAATTGATGTTTCAAGATTGATTGCTCCAACATTTAAAGGTGACAGCTCAGTATACAAGTCACCATTCAATGACAAGTATTACTTATCTTTATGTGTTGAAGCTTCACAGGGTAAGAAACTTAACCGTATATACAGTATTCTTACTGAACACGGAGTTCGTGAGAATCCAACATATGCCAAAGAACTTTTCTATATGGAACACTTTGACGAAATACTTGCAAACAAAGCAATTGAAACACTTGGTGCGTTATAATATATAATAGGGAATTTTAGGGTAATCGAATTTTAAAGGCCGGATTTAACCGTGAGGTTGAATGCCGGCTTTTATCTTCCGTCCACTTCCCTTACCTTGCCGCTTCGTACATTAATATTGCCGTGGCAATTGCCGCATTTAAGGATTCAACTTTTCCGTGCATTGGAATTTTTATTAGCTTGTCTGCCTTTGCGGATATTTCCTCGCTTAAGCCCCTTGCCTCATTGCCGATTAAAAGTGCGCAGTCCTTTGTAAGGCTTCCTGAATTGTAAAGCTCTCCCTTTAAGTGGGCAGCATATGTTGTAATGCCGTTGTCCTTTAATGTGTCAACTGCTACTGCCAAGTCATCCACTATTGAAAAAGGCACTCTGAATATTGAGCCCATTGTTGAGCGTATAACTTTAGGATTGTATATGTCTGCACTGTCTTTGCTCATTATTATGCCTGATATACCTGCTGCTTCCCCGGTTCTTACAATTGTTCCCATATTTCCCGGATCCTGAAGTCTGTCAAGCACTACTATGCAACTTTTTTCCTTGTTTCTTTTTTCTATAATGTAGTCTATGCTATATGATTTCTGCTTTACAACGGCAACTATTCCCTGTGGTGTAACTGTATCTGATATTTTCTTAAATACCTGGTCGCTTACTATCTGATATTTTTTGTCTTTTACCAGTTCACCGTTTTCTTTCAAAAAAGTTTCTGAAACATATACACTTACAAGGTCCTCTGCCGGTATTTCAACAAACATTTTCTTGCCTTCCACTGTAAATGTTCCTGTTGTTTTTCGTACTTTTGATTTTTCTTTTAACTGTATTAATTTTTTCATTTGTTCATTTGATGTTGATGTTATTACCATTTTACTTAAATACCTTTGCCATTTTTTCTGTTTCGCCTAAAACTACCAAATGCATTCCATGTTTAAAAGGAATGTTAACGTCAGGATTAATTTTGTATTTTCCTTCTTTTTTTATTGCTATAATGTTAAATTTATATTTTTTTCTAAGGCTTAATTCCATTAGATTCTTTCCAACCCAACTTTCAGGAACTTTTGCTTCTATTATGCTAAATGTGTCAGATATTTCTGCAATATCAATAAACTTTTCGCCGTGAGCAAGGTTCTTTGCCATTCTGATTCCTGTTTCACTTTCAGGATAAACTATTTCGTCTGCTCCAACCTTAGTTAAAATATTTCCCTGAAGTGTATCACTTGCCTTTGCTATTATATAAGGAATTCCTATCTCCTTACATACGGCAGTTACGATTATGCTTGCCTCAAAGTTTTCTCCTATTGTAACTATTGCCACATCTACATTTGACACTCCAAGACCTTTAATTACGTTTTCTTCAGTCAGGTCTGCACGAATGGCAAAAGTAACATAATCTGATATTTCATCTACTTTTTCCTGTGACTTGTCTATGGCTATAACTTTTCCACCCATATTTGAATATGATATGGCAAGGCTTTTTCCTAAAGTTCCAAGTCCGAATACTGCGATTTCTTTCATTAATGCTGTCCTTTCTTTAATCTATCCTATAAGCACTTTTTTCTCAGGTAAGTCCTTTATGTGCTGGTCTATTCTTCGTTTTCTCGCCAATGCCATTACTATTGTTATAGGTCCTATTCTTCCAAAAAACATTAAGACGATAATTATTAGCTTGCCTGCAAGAGAAAGACTTGCCGTAAAGTTCATGCTTAAACCTACCGTTCCCATTGCCGAAAATGCTTCATAGCATATCTTGGTAAGAGATCCTGTTTCCGTAAATGTAAGTGCTATAACTGCAATTATTAATATGCTAATGGCCATTGTCATCACTGCCAATGCGTTCTTAATATTGTCTCTGTTTATTCTTCTCTTAAATGCCTCTGTTGCGTTTTTTCCCGTAACAACTGATTTTACATCAAGGAACAACAAAGCTACTGTTGTTGTTTTTATTCCTCCTGCAGTTCCCATTGGTGAGCCACCCATCATCATTAAGAAAAAAGCAAGAAGCACTGAGGCATTTCTAAGCCCCGCCTGATTTATTGTGCAAAAACCTGCTGTTCTAAGAGTTACTGACTGAAAGAATGATGCCAGAATTTTTTCGCCTGTCTTTAAAGTTCCCAATGTTTCAGGATTGTTGTATTCAAAAGCAAATGTTAAGATTGCTCCTCCAAATATTGCAATTGCCGTTACTGTAAGAACTATTTTGGAGTGAAGTGACAACCTTTCAGAGAATTTTTGAAGTGGGTACTTTTTATTTCTAATATTATTTATGTTTTTCAAAATATCCCACCATACTATAAAGCCTATTCCACCTACCACAATAAGGAACATTGTCGTTATATTAATCAGCACATCTCCCTTGTACGCCATAAAGCTGTTGTCTCCAAGAAGGTCGATTCCTGCATTGCAAAAAGCTGAAATTGCATGAAACACAGAATACCACACGCCTTTAGCCACTCCGTATTTTGGAATAAATCTAAAACTGTAAAGTATTGCTCCAATGCCTTCCACTGCAAAGGTTCCCGAAAATATTCTTATTATGTGCAAAACAACGCCCTGACTTGTGTCAAGATTGTATGACTCCTGAATTAATCGTCTTTCTTTTAAGTTTATTTTTTTGCCTATTATAATTAATACGCCTGTGGCTATGCTGATAATTCCAAGCCCGCCAAGCTGTATAAGTATTAATATGACTACTTTTCCAAAAAGACTCCAGTAGGCATAAGTTGGCACCACAACCAATCCTGTTACGCAGGTTGATGTGGTGGCTGTAAATAATGCTGTCACAAAATCCGTCCACTGCCCTTTAGCTGAACTTATCGGCAACATTAACATTAATGTTCCAACTATTATCACACAAAGAAATCCAACTATTATTATTCTGGCAGCGTTGAATTTTGTTTCTTTAAGCATTTTCTTAAAATTTATATTTAAATTAGTCATTATAATTCCTTTTGAATATTAAACTCTTAATTTTACAAAATCCTGTCCGTAAGTTTTCTTTAGTTCTTCAATAAACTGATTATTGGCATCAACTCTGTATTCTATTGGCAATGCTTTCTGCTGACGCTCTTTTGCCAAAGCTATCATTACCTTGTCACCGCCTTTGTGAAGAAGTAATGTTTCAAGTAGTTCTTTCTCCTTTGCCATGTACTCTTCCTTGTCTTTAAAGGCTATCCAAAGTTCTGACGGAACCTGGTCGAAAGATACAATTGAGTTAGCCAAAACTTTTCCTGCAGAATTTTCTTCTATGTTTGCCTCGCCTTTTACAAAAATCTTCTGACCTTCTTCCATTAACATTCGACTTCTCTCAAACTGTCTTGGAAATACTACAACTTCAACTGTTCCAACTAAGTCTTCCAATGTTATGAAAGCCATCTGCTGTCCTGTTTTTGTAAACTTCTTTGTTATGGCACTAATGATTCCGCCTACGGCAACTTTGCTCTTGTCGGGAACTTTTGACTCTTCCCCTTCTTCAGGTTCGGTGAAATCAATTGACATATTTGTTATGTGTTTACGCCATTTCTGTTCCTGTGCCTGAAGTGGATGACCGCTGGCATATATTCCAATAACTTCTTTTTCAAAAGCTAATTTCTGGTCAACGGTGTATTCTCCTACATCAGGCATTTTTACTTTATACTTTTCTTTGGTACTGTCATCTGCCATATCAAAAATAGACATCTGGCCTTCCCATGCGTCTTTGTTTTCCTTGTTTACCCCGTCAAGAATCTGAATGTAAACCATCATCATCTGTTTTCTTGTGGCATTAAGTGAATCAAAGGCACCGGCTTTGATAAAGTTTTCTATTGCTCTTTTGTTTACACCAAGATTGGCTGTTCTTGTAATAAAGTCTTCCAAATCAGTGTACTTACCGTGTTTTTCTCTTTCCTCAACTATGCCGTCAATAATGTTTTTACCAACATTCTTTATGGCTGTAAGTCCATATCGTATGCTGTTGCCCTTAGCCGAAAATCCACTTTCACCTTCGTTAATATCCGGTGGAAGAATTTCTATTCCCATTGAACGGCATGAGTAAACATATTCTGCTACCTTAGTTGAAATATCCATTACAGAAGTAAGCATTGCTGCCATAAATTCTGCTGCATAGTAATATTTAAGGTATGCTGTCTGGTAAGCCACCACGCCATAAGCTGCCGCATGGGACTTATTAAATGCATACTTTGCAAAGTCTATCATTTCATCGTAGATTTTGTTTGCAATCTCTTCACTTATGCCGTTTTTGATACAGCCTTTTACGCCCTCTTCCCGGTTTCCATACACGAAACTTTGGCGTTCCTTTTCCATTACTGCCTGTTTCTTTTTTGACATTGCTCTACGGAGAAGATCGCTTCGGCCAAGTGAATATCCTGCCAAATCCCTAACTATCTGCATTACCTGTTCCTGATAAACAATACATCCATAGGTTGGCTCAAGTATTGGAATTAACTGTGGGCAGTCATAAGTAACGCTGTCTCGATTATTTTTTCCTTCAAGATATTTAGGAATAAAATCCATTGGCCCCGGACGGTACAAAGCTATTCCGGCGATAATATCTTCAAGGCTTTGAGGCTTAAGTTCCTTCATGAAGTTTTTCATTCCGGCACTTTCAAGCTGGAATATTCCCTCTGTATTTCCTGTTCCAATATAATCCAAAACTTTTTTGTCATTGTAGTCTATTTTCATCAGGTCAAGTTCTATGCCTCTGTTCTTCTTTATGAATCTTTGGGCATTCTGTATTACAGTTAAGTTTCTAAGCCCCAAAAAGTCCATTTTTAAAAGTCCAAGTTCTTCCAAAGTAGTCATTATATACTGTGTTGTAATTGAACCGTCTGCCGCTCTTGACAATGGCACGTATTCGTCTACCGGTTTTCCACAAATAACTACACCTGCCGCATGCATTGATGCGTGTCGTGGAAGTCCTTCAAGTCTTCTTGACATATCAATAAGGTATTTTACCTCTGGATCTGAATCGTATAATGTTTTTAATTCTCTATTTTGTTTTAAAGCTCCATCAAGAGTAATGTTAAGCTCCTGTGGAATCATTTTTGCTATATTATCTACCTGAGCATATGGCATATCAAGAACTCGTCCAACATCTCTTATTACACCTCTTGCCTTTAATGTTCCAAAAGTCACAATCTGTGCCACATGGTCTTTTCCGTATTTTCTACCTACGTAGTCAATAACTTCCTGTCGTCTTTCAATACAAAAGTCTACGTCAATATCTGGCATGGATACACGCTCAGGATTAAGGAATCTTTCAAAGAGCAAATTATATCTCATAGGTTCTATATCTGTTATTTCCAAACAATAAGAAACTATACTTCCTGCCGCTGAACCTCTTCCCGGTCCAACTGCAATTCCGTTAGACTTGGCATAATGAATAAAATCCCAAACAATCAGAAAATATTCGATATATCCCATGTTCTTTATTGTATTTAATTCGTAATTTAATCTTTCTTCCAGTTCTTCTTTTGTCAAATGACAGTTCTGGTCAACTTCTCCCTTAAAAACAGGATAGCGGTTGTGAAGTCCTGTTTCGCACAGTTCTTTTAGGTAAGTCCATGATGTGTAGCCTTCCGGCACAGGGAAACTTGGAATCTTTGTTACTCCAAACTCAAATGTAACATTACATCTGTCGGCGATTTTCTGTGTATTCTCCATTGCCTGAGGTGCGTATTTGAAAAGCCGGTACATTTCTTCCGGTGATTTCAGGTAGAACTGTCCCCCCTCATAACGCATTCTGTCCTCATCAGCTTTCTTCTTTCCGGTCTGAATACAAAGAAGTATATCGTGTGCCTCCACATCATCTGCAAAAGTGTAATGTACGTCATTAGTACAAACAAGGTCAATTTCCAACTCTTCGCTCATTCTCATTAACTGCTGGTTAACTGTTGCCTGTTCCGGAATACCGTGGTCCTGCATTTCAAGGAAATAATTACCCTTTCCAAATATTTTCTCATATTTTAAGGCAGCTTCTTTTCCCTTTTCGTATTCCCCTCTTGCCAGATACTTCTGTACTTCTCCTGCAAGACAGGCGCTTAGGCAAATAATTCCTTCGTGGTATTTTTCCAATACTTCATAGTCAACTCGTGGTTTGTAATAGAATCCTTCCACAAATCCTTTTGAAACTATTTTGCAAAGGTTTGCATATCCTTCATTATTTTCTGCCAACAAAATCAAATGATAATATCTGTCTTCGTTGTCCCCTGCTTCTTTTTCGAAACGTGAACCCGGTGCCACATACACTTCACATCCGATAATAGGCTTTATTCCATTTTCAAGTGCTGCCCTGTAAAAATCTATGCATCCATACATAACACCGTGGTCTGTTATGGCAAGGCTGTTCATTCCAAGCTCTTTGGCTCTTTTTGTAATTTCTTTAATTTTACTTGAGCCATCCAACAGACTGTATTCTGTATGGACATGTAAATGTGCAAAATTCATATATAATCACCTGTTTAATTATTATTTTGTCTTTATATATTCAAGTCAAGTTCAATTGGGCAATGGTCTGAGCCAAGTATTTCTGTGTGAATGTCAGCCCCTTCAAGCTTGTCCTTTAATGCTTCCGATACAATAAAATAGTCAATACGCCAACCTGCGTTCTTCTCTCTGGCTTTAAATCTATATGACCACCAACTATATTTTCCTTCCAAATCAGGATAGAAATATCTAAATGTATCTATGAATCCGTCATCTAAAAGCTTAGTCATCTTTTCACGTTCTTCATCTGTAAAGCCTGCATTCTTTCTGTTAGTCTTAGGATTTTTCAAATCTATTTCCTTATGTGCCACATTCAAATCACCACATAAAACTACCGGTTTAGATTCTTCAAGCTTCTTAAGATATGCCTTAAAATCATCTTCCCACTGCATTCTGTAATCCAGTCTTTTAAGTTCGTTCTGTGAATTTGGCGTATAGCATGTAACCATATAGAAATCTTCAAACTCCAACGTTATAACTCTTCCCTCGTGGTCGTGTTCCTCTATGCCAATGCCATACTTCACATCCATTGGCTCTTTCTTTGTAAAAATCGCTGTTCCTGAATATCCCTTCTTTTCAGCATAATTCCAATACTGATAATATCCCGGCATTTCAAGTTCAAGCTGTCCTTCCTGCATCTTTGATTCCTGTATACAAAAAATATCCGCGTCTATTTCATTAAAGAAATCCATAAAGCCCTTTGTAACACAGGCACGAATTCCATTAACATTCCATGATATAAGTTTCATAAGCTGTTCCTTTCTTTTTGATAATATATGTTCACTGTTATTCTTCTTTTTATAGTCTACTTTTATGTTACTCTTTAATTCTTTTATATTCTTCTCATTAACCTTACTGCTAACTAAATAATTATACTATATATTGGAATTAAGAGCAAAGACTTATGGGGAATTACCAGGTTTAATTGCCTTTGAATTTATACTATAAAGCTTGGAATATGTTTCCGTGGGCAGATATGTATAAGTTTGAATGTAGGCAAGCTTTATATCTACAACACGTAATCACCACAAAAAAATCCCTTCCGTCACCGACAGAAAGGATTTTTTATTTCATGCTATTTTCGATTAATTAGCTGTTAAGTAATTTACCATTGTATCAATTGCATTCTGCTCGTCGTCTCCTTCAGCAGATACTTTTACTTCTTCTCCTGAAAGAATTCCTAATGCCATCATTCCCATGATTGACTTAGCATTAACTTTTGTAGCTCCATTTTCAATATATATTTTACTCTTGAACTGACTAGCTAACTGTACGCATTTTGCCACTGGACTTGCATCTGTAGCCTGCTTAATATCAATTGTTACATCCTTTGTTATCATTATAACCTTTCCTCCTTGGGGATTCCCCTTATTTCCTCTGCAATCTGGCAAATCTTTCTCAATCTGTGATTAACCCCTGATTTTCCTAATTGCGGTTCAAGCATCTGACCTAACTCCTGCAACGAAGCGTCAGGATTTTCAACTCGCAATGTTGCTATATCCTGTAACTTATCAGGCAAATATTCTAAGCCCTCATTTTCAATGATATAATTAATATCATCTATCTGTCTGCATGCAGTTGTTACTGTCTTCTTAATGTTGGCAGTCTCACAATTAACCTGCCTATTGTAATAGTTGCTCATGCCTTTTAGGATTCGGACATTCTCCATTTCCATTAAAGCTACCGGAGCCTCCATTACATTTAAAACATCAACTATTCCTTCGCCTTCCTTGATATATACCACAAAATGACCTTTTCTTGCAACTGTTTTTGCCTCAATATTAAATTTATTTAGTAATTTTATTAATTGCTCAGCCTTTTTTTCGTTATTACACTTAATTTCAAAGTGATAAGAGCTGTTAGGATCACTTATGGAACCTGCTGACATAAATGCCCCTCTTATGAAGGCTCTCTTGCAACAATCCTTCATTATAACAACATTATTGGTTACTGAAAGATTCTCTCCTATCTGCCCCTGATCATCAATTAATTTAGTTGCCTCTAAGACTTTCATTGCCTGATTGTGATCTTTTATGGTAATAGTATATGTCTCTGCATTTTTTGAATATGCATTCTTTTTTACAACAATTTTTGCATCTATATGAAATGTTTTCCACACCAAAGTCTTAAACTTTTCTGCCGTTGAATCGGTTTCAGTTCTGACTCTTATGGAATACTTTTCATCAACGTCTATCAGTACACTTCCGCACATAGAAATAATAGCTGCAATTTCTGCTATTCGACAATGTGTTGCATTACTGATATGACCTGCTAATTCCTTTTTAACCTTACTTGAAAAACTCATGCCACTTCCTACTATTTCTACTATCTGTCTATGTCTCTATGAGATAATCTGATTCCATAAGAAGCGTCTGAACTATTTAATTGATTATATAATTCATTAGCTATTGTTACTGATCTGTGATGGCCACCTGTACAACCAATTCCTATAACCAACTGATTCTTTCCCTCTTCAATATAGTTTGGAATAAGAAATTTAATCATATCTACTAATTTATTAAGAAATTGGTGTGACACAGGCGAGTTCAAAACATAATCCTGTACTTCCTTCTGATTACCTGTTTTGTGTTTCAGCTCAGGCACATAATATGGATTTGGAAGAAATCTTACATCAAATACCAAATCACAATCTGCCGGAACACCGTGCTTGAAACCAAAAGACATTATTGTAACAAAAAGATTTCTGTAATCTCTGTTTAAAACAAATATCTTTTCTATTTCTCCTCTTAGTTCTTTTACGAGAAGATTGCTGGTGTCGATTATATAATCAGCCTGTTCTCTTAAAAATTCCAGCTTTGCCCTCTCTTCATTAATTTCATTTTCAACACTATCTCTGTCACCCATTGGATGACTTCTTCGTGTTTCTTTAAATCTCTTTATTAAAGTATTATTGTTGCAGTCTAAGAACAAAATCTCATAATTCTGTTCTTTTGCTTTCATATTCTTAAGAACTTCTGACATCTTCTCAAGATTTTTTCCGCTTCTGATATCTACTCCAATTGCAACTTTATTCTTTTCATTAGTCTGTCCAAAAAGAATATCTGCAAAACTTTCAATTAAATCTATTGGCAGATTATCTACGCAATAATACCCGTTATCCTCAAAAATCTTAAGGGCAGTTACTTTGCCTGCCCCTGAAATACCTGTTACTATTACTAATCGCATTTGTACTCCCTCATACTTAGACCTTTAGATAATTCTAACTTCAGGTTCTAACTGTACATCGAACTTCTCTTTAACTTTAGCCTGTACATCCTTCATAAGATTAATAACATCTGTTGCTGTGGCATTATCGTAATTAATTACAAAACCACAATGCTTTTCTGATACCATGGCTCCACCAACTCTGTATCCTCTAAGCCCTGCATCGTCAATTAATTTACCTGCAAAATATCCTTCAGGTCTCTTGAAAGTACTTCCTGCACTTGGATATTCAAGTGGCTGACTTGCTCTTCTCTTCTGCATAAACATCTGCATAATCAAACCAATATCCTCTGAGAATCCAATGTTAAGACCAATTCTTGCCTGAAGAACAATATAACCTTTCTTCTCAATAATGCTTGTTCTGTATCCCATTTCAAGCTCAGATGCATCAAGTGTAATAATGTTTCCTTCATTATCAAGTACCTTAACCCATTTAAGAACCTGTTTCATTTCTCCACCATAAGCACCTGCATTCATCATTACGGCACCACCAATGTTGCCCGGAATACCGTGAGCAAACTCAAAACCACCTAGGTCGTTCTCCATTGCAGTAACTGCCACTGCTGAAAGCTTTGCACCTGCGTCGGCTACAATATCTTCACCAATAACATCAATAAAACTTATTCTTGAATTAACTTCGATTATTACACCCTTGTAGCCTTCATCTTTAACTAAAAGATTGCTTCCGTTTCCTATAACAAGAAATTCCACATCATTCTCTCTACAAAGTGCTACAACCTGTGTTAACTCATCAATACTGCCCGGAGTTACGAATAATTCAGCGTTTCCTCCACATCTGAAAGTACAATGAGATGCCATGCTCTCATTCTCTTTTACATATTTTTCTCCAACTACTTCTTTAATCTTTTCTATGAATGCGTTATCCATTGAATCCTCCTAAAACCTCTAGTTACTTTTTATACTATAAGTGCTGCCGCACCATAAATTCCTGCATCATTTCCTAATTCTGCAAGAGCAATTTTTGCTTCTCTACAAGCTGGGAAAGCATATTTAACATAAACATCTGCAATGGCATCAATAAGATACTGACCTGCCTTACTTACACCACCGCCAATAATAAATGCCTGTGGGTTTACTACTGTTGCAATACTTGCCATGGCTTTTCCTAGATATGTACTCATCTGTTCAACAACAGCTACAGCACCCTTATCTCCTTCTTTTGCCAAGTCGAAAACATCTTTTGCTGTAATGTCTTCACCAAATTCTGTCATCTTAGTTGATTCACTATTCTTTGCAATATATCTGTTTGCAAGTCTTACTACACCTGTAGCTGATGCATACTGTTCAAGGCATCCGCAACCGCCGCAGTTACAGTTAAGTTCTTCGCCATCTTCAACATGCATGTGACCGATTTCGCCTGCTGCACCGTTATGTCCTGTAAGAATTTTTCCTTCTAAAATAACACCTCCGCCTACACCTGTTCCAAGTGTAACCATAACGATATCATCAAAATTCTTTCCGCCACCTTTCCACGCTTCACCAAGAGCTGCAACGTTGGCATCATTGCCTGCCTTAACCTCTATTCCGTGGAACATTTCAGACATTTTTTCTGATACATTAAACTTACCCCAACCTAAGTTAACACACTGTAATACAGTTCCGTCATCTAAAACAGGTCCCGGCAAACCAATGCCGATTCCCTTAACTTCATCTAAATCAATAGACTTTTCGTCTAACTTAGCTTCTAATGATTCACATATATCAAATAAAATATTTTCACCATTATTTTCTGTTCTTGTAATAATCTCCCACTTATCAAGGAGCTGACCTTCTACTGTAAAAAGTCCCACTTTAACTGTTGTTCCTCCAACGTCAACTCCAAAACAATACTTTTTCATAATTTTTTCCTATTCCTCCTCGTCATTCTGCTTCATAAGATTGTCAGTTACACGTTTATATAATTCTTTGGCAGCATTGTAACCCATCTTCTTCTGTCTGTGGTTTACTGATGCCGACTCAACAATAACTGCTACATTTCTACCCGGTCTGATAGGAATAGAATAGCAAACTACTTTATTTCCAAGAAATTCTGTGTAATTATCTTCAATTCCAAGTCTATCATATTCTCTGCTTCTATCCCATTCTTCTAACTTAATAACCATGTCAATATTGGCTGTGTCAAGAATACTTTCAACACCAAATAAAGCCTTAACATCTATGATACCAATACCTCTTAATTCAATAAAATGCTTAGTAATTTCAGGTGATGCACCAATTAATGTTTCATCACTTACCTTTCTTATTTCTACAACATCATCAGTTACAAGTCTATGGCCTCTCTTAATTAATTCAAGGGCTGCCTCACTTTTACCGATTCCGCTTTCACCCATAATCAAAACACCTTCACCATAAACGTCTACCAAAACACCATGGATTGTAATACACGGTGCAAGCTGAACATTAAGCCATCTTGTAAGTTCTGCATCAAATCTTGATGTAGTCCATTCTGTCATTAAAACAGGTACATTATATTTTCTTCCTGCTTCAATCAAATCATCATCTGCTTCATGCCCTCTACATAAAATCAGACATGGAATTCCACTACTCATTAACTTTTCATACACCCAAAGTTTGTTCTGTCTTTCCATACTATCAAGGAAAGCATATTCCACGTTTCCAAGAATCTGTACTCTTTCCTTATCGAAATGATCAAAGAAACCTGCTAACTGTAACGCCGGTCTATTAACTTCCGGAGTATTAATATAAATCTTATCCGTATCAATTTCAGGTATATAATTCTTTAAATTGTAGTTTTCTATTATTTTTGTAAATTTAATTTTTTTCATAAATTTGCTCCTTTCGCTACAAGTATAATTTTTCACGACCATTTTTCATTGTCATACATTATTTTAACATTACAGCTTTTTTTTGTATATATTAATTAATGAAAAAATTTGTATATGTCCTTTGCCACTTTTTCGCTTATAGTATCAACCTGACTAAGCTGTTCCACTGTAGCTTCCCTAATTCCTTCAATGGATTTAAATTCTCTCATTAATGCCTTTCTTCTTGCCGGACCTACTCCCGGAATGTCATCAAGTATTGAATGTACTTGTTTTTTGTTTCTAAGACTTCTATGATACTCTATTGCAAATCTATGGGTTTCATCCTGCATTCTTGTAATCAGTCTGAATCCTTCCGAATTCTTTGCTATAGGAATTTCCTCATTATTGTAATAAAGTCCTCGTGTTCTATGGTTATCGTCCTTTACCATTCCACAAACAGGAATATGAAGGTTAAGGTTGTCCAAAACTTCAAGAGCTATGTTTACCTGACCTTTTCCACCATCCATCATAAGAATATCCGGGAAGTTACTGAAACTTCCAAGTTTGTAGTCTTTTTCTTCCATATCAAGCTTTTCACGTTCTTCTATTCCGTGACGGAATCTTCTTGTAAGAACTTCTCTCATGCTGGCATAATCGTCAGGACCCTTAACAGACTTAATTCTAAACTTTCTATAATTATTACGCTTCGGTTTTCCGTCCTCATAAACTATCATTGATGCAACGGACTCGTAACCGTTAGTATTGGATATATCGTAGGCTTCCATTCTATGGATTCCCGTAATACCAATAAGTTCCTCTATTTCCTCCACTGCACCTACAGTACGTTTTTGTTCCCTTCTATATTTTTCTTTATTTTGTTCCAAAAGATTGCCTGCATTCTTTGCTGCAAGTTCAACAAGCTTCTCCTTACTTCCTTTTTTAGGATTTACAATTCTGACTGTATAATTCTGATTTCTGCTAAGGAGCTGTGACAAAAGTTCCGGCTCCTCCACCTCTTCCTGCACCAAAAGCTCCCTTGGAATAAAAGGCGTTCCAATATAATATTGCTTTATGAAACTTGTAAGAATATCTTTGCCGGTATCTCCCGGGACAGTTGTAAGATAAAAATGTTCACGGCCGATAAGCTTACCATTTCTAACAAAAAACACCTGTACAACTGCATCGTTTCCTTCCTCTGCATAAGCAATAATATCCCTATCCTCAAACTGATGAGTTGTAATCTTCTGATTTCCCGCAACATGATTAATGCTATTAATCAAATCTCTACATTCCATTGCTTTTTCAAAATCAAGATTAGCTGATGCCTCCTGCATCTTTTCCTCCAACTCCCTGATTGTCTGAGTGTAATTGCCTTCTAAGAATTTAATGGCTTTATTAATATTTTCCCTGTAATCTTCTTTGGAAATATATCCCTGACAGGGACCTTTGCACTGTCCAATATGATAATAAAGACAAGGCCTTCCATTAATCTTTGGAATATTCTTATATTCTCCATCAGCAGTATATGTGCCATCACTTATAATAGCCTTGTTGCAACTTCTAATTTGATACATTTTCTGTAACAAATCTATGGTGTCTTTAACTGCTGCACTACTTGTAAAAGGTCCAAAATATTTATTATTGTCCTTCTTCATCCTTCTCGCCAAAACAATTCGTGGATAATCCTCACTTACTGTAATCATTACATAAGGATATGTTTTGTCATCCATAAGCATTGTATTATATTTGGGTCTGTATTCTTTAATCAGATTACATTCAAGTATTAATGCTTCCAGTTCTGAATCTGTAAGAATATACTCAAACCTTCTTATTTTTGAAACCATAGATTCTATTTTTGTTGTTCTTTTTGTGCTTTTTCTAAAATATGAGCTTACACGCCTTTTAAGATTAACAGCTTTTCCCACATAAATAACATCATCGTGGGCATCGTGCATTAAATACACCCCCGGTGTCTGTGGCATTTTTTTTAGTTCTTCCGCAAAATTAAATTCACCCATTGTTCTACCTGCTTTTATAAAATCGTATTTATTCTATAGACTAACTTACGAAAGCTGACAACTTTGAATAATCAAAGGTGTCAGCTTTCATATAGTCATCCGGTAATAATCTTTGTGCTGTTTGTTTTTGAACAAACAATCTGTATTCTACATTTCAGTAGTTTCTAAATTACCTGCATTCTATGCTTCTGTATTCTGTGTATCTAAATTTTCTGCATTTGCATTATTTTCTGTATTCTGTGTTTTAGAAGCTTCTGCCTTTTCAGCTTCTTCTCTCTCGCACTGTTCAAAAATATCCATAAATTCCCTGCCTGTGATTGTTTCTTTTTCGTATAAGAATTTTGCAATCTTGTCAAGCTTAGTACGGTTATTTCTAAGAAGCTTCTTAGCTTCTTCGTATTTTTCTTTAAGAAGAATCTTAACCTCTTCTTCAATCTCTGTTGCTGTCTTATCGCTACAGTTGAGTGTTGTTCTGTTGCCTAAGTATGGATTTTCAACCTGTTCAAGACTCATTAAGCCGAACTTTTCTGACATACCATACTGTGCAATCATTGAGCGGGCTATCTTTGTAGCCTTTTCCATATCATTTGATGCACCTGTTGTCACTGAATCAAATACAATTTCTTCTGCTGCTCTACCTGCAAGGAATGTTACAAGCCTTGCATTTAATTCTTCTTTTGACATAAGATATTTTTCTTCTTCAGGCGCCTGTATAACATATCCTAATGAACCCATTGTTCTTGGAACTATTGTAATCTTCTGTACCGGTTCTGCATGTTTCTGTAATGCTGTTACTAATGCATGACCTACTTCATGGTAAGAAACTATCTTCTTTTCTTCTTTGCTGAGAATTCTATCTTTCTTTTCTTTTCCGGCAATTACAACTTCAACTGCTTCCATTAAGTCAGCCTGGGAAATTGCTCTTCTACCACATTTTACTGCGTTGATTGCTGCTTCGTTAACCATGTTGGCAAGGTCTGAACCTACTGCACCACTTGTAATGTTTGCAATAGCATCAAGATCTACTGTTTCATCTAATTTAACATCTTTTGAATGAACTCTTAAAGTTTCAAGTCTGCCCTTAAAATCAGGTGCGTCTACAATAATTCTTCTGTCAAAACGACCTGGTCTTAAAAGTGCCGGATCAAGTACTTCCGGTCTGTTAGTTGCAGCAAGTATTAAAATACCCTTTGATGTATCAAAACCATCCATTTCTGCCAAAAGTGCATTTAATGTCTGTTCTCTTTCATCATTTCCACCGCCATATCTTGAGTCTCTGCTCTTTCCTATTGAGTCAATTTCGTCGATAAATACGATACATGGTGCATTCTGTTCTGCCTGCTTAAACAAATCTCTTACTCTTGAAGCACCTACACCTACGAACATTTCCACAAAGTCTGAACCTGACAATGAGAAAAATGGCACATTAGCCTCTCCTGCAACTGCCTTAGCCAACAATGTTTTACCTGTTCCCGGCGGTCCTACTAACAATGCTCCCTTTGGAAGCTTGGCACCGATTTCTGTATATTTGCCCGGATTATGAAGGAAATCTACTAATTCTACTACTGATTCCTTAGCTTCTTCCTGTCCTGCCACATCCTTAAATGTAACTCCTGTTTCTTTCTGAACATATACCTTGGCATTGCTCTTTCCAACACCAAACATTCCACCACCGGCTCCACCGGCTCCGCCGCCTGCTTTCTTCATTATGAATGTAAGCAAAACATAGAACATTACAAATGGTAATACCCATTCAAGCAAAATAAGCAAAAAGTTTGAAGAACTGCTCTGCTGTTCTCCTTTGAATTTTACCTGTGTATATTTTTCTTTTAATTCCTGAATAAGTTCAGGGTCATCTAATTCTGTTGTCCAATATTTTACTTTTATAATGTTTCCATTATTATCTTTAGGTGTAATTTCTATCTTATTGTTATTGAAAACAACTGATTCCACATTATTATTTTCAAGCAAAGCTATAAACTGATTGTAACTAATCTCCTTGGTAGTCATTGAATCAACTATATATGAGCTTAATGTTGTAAAAAGAAATGCGGCTACAAGTGCAACCACTATGCCTATTATTTGATTTTTCTTTTGATTCTTGTTATCCCTATCGTTTTTCGGATTATTCCTATTAGTATTTCTATTAGTATTATTATCCATCAAGTCTTCCCTTTCTTTACATTCTGCATATCTTTTATGTATATATTTAGACTTTAATAATATACCATATACTTTGTAAATAATGTGAATTTTTGATAAAAAAAGTTTAAACTTTTAAAAATTTTACATTCCTATGGAATTAATTTTTTGATTGTAGTACACTAGTAAGGTGAATTTTTATGTTCAGATGATGTTTAGCCCCAATACTACTAAACATCATAGTGTATTATACAAATGGAGGAATGTCTCATGGCAGTAAAATATGTATTTGTAACAGGCGGTGTTGTTTCCGGTCTCGGAAAAGGTATCACTGCTGCATCTTTGGGTCGTCTTTTGAAAGCTCGTGGTTACAAGGTAACAATGCAGAAGTTTGATCCTTATATTAACATTGACCCAGGTACTATGAACCCTATTCAGCACGGAGAAGTTTTCGTTACAGACGATGGTGCTGAAACTGATCTTGATTTAGGTCATTATGAAAGATTTATTGATGAAAGTTTAACAAGAAATTCTAACGTTACAACCGGTAAGGTTTACTGGTCTGTACTTGAAAAAGAAAGACATGGTGATTTTGGTGGAGGAACTGTTCAGGTTATTCCGCATATTACTAACGAGATTAAAAGTCGTTTTCACCGCAGTCTTTCAGAAGAAACTGAAATTGCTATTATTGAAGTAGGTGGAACAGTTGGTGATATTGAATCACAGCCATATATTGAAGCTATCAGACAGTTCCAGCATGATGTTGGACGTGAGAATTGTATTCTTATTCACGTAGCTCTTATGGTTTATCTTCCTGCATCTGAAGAAATGAAAACTAAACCTATCCAGATGAGTGTTAAGGAATTACAGAGACTTGGTATTCAGCCTGACGTAGTTGTTTGTCGTACTGAATACGAAATTGACGACAATCTTAAAGACAAAATCAGTCTTTTCTGTAATGTTCCTGCAAGCCACGTTGTTCAGAACCTTACAGTTGATATGCTTTACGAAGCTCCTCTTGCAATGGAAAAAGAACATCTTGCAGAAATTGTTTGCCAGAGCTTAAAGCTTGATTGTCCTGAACCTGACCTTGACGAATGGAAGGCTATGGTTGACGCAGCTAAGCATCCTGTTCAGGAAGTTACAGTTGCATTAGTTGGAAAATATATTGCATTACATGATGCTTACATTAGTGTTGTTGAATCTTTGAAACATGCCGGTTATCCAAGTCGTTGCACTGTTAATATTAAATGGGTTGACTCAGAAGAAGTTACTGATGAGAATGCTGCTGAAATCTTCAGTGATGTTTCAGGTATTCTTGTCCCAGGTGGTTTTGGCAGCCGTGGTATCGACGGTAAGATTGCTTCTATCAAATATGCAAGAGAGAACAATATTCCATTCCTTGGTCTTTGCCTTGGCATGCAGCTTTCAATTGTTGAATTTGCAAGAGATGTAGTTGGTTTCCGTGATGCTCACAGTATTGAACTTGATCCTGCAACTACACATCCTGTTATCAGTCTTATGCCTGACCAGGAAGGTATTACAGATATCGGTGGAACTTTAAGACTTGGTTCTTATCCATGTCACTTGGATACAGAAAGTCTTGCTTATAAATTATATGGAGAAGAATTAATTCATGAACGTCATCGTCATCGTTATGAAGTAAACAACGATTACAGAGAAGCCCTTACCTCAAAGGGAATGAAGTTATCAGGTATCTCTCCTGACGGACGTATTGTAGAAATGATTGAAATTCCTTCACATCCATTCTTCATTGCAACACAGGCACATCCTGAATTAAAGAGCCGTCCTAATAGACCACATCCTTTATTCTTAGGATTTGTAAATGCAGCAATCGAAAAAGGAAAGCAGAAATAAATCCCTGGATTAGAATTGTACTAATTAAATATATGAATTTATACGCCGGATTCATAATGAATCCGGCTTTTCTATGGCTACCACTATACCTATCCTACCATTACACCACTCACACTACAATCATTAAAAAAAGCTGCCCCGCCGGAACATTCTCCAATATTCCAACGGAGCAACCATATTAATCAATATTTTATTTACTAACAATTACAAATGCTATTTCCAGCTTTATTTGTTGTTGTTCACTTATATATTATTATATTCTTGCCAACCAAAAATTTTTCTAACTCTCTGCCTCTGTATTACTCCAGAAGTCTACAGGCTCGTAGTCTCTTAGTGCCACAAGGTAACCCTGCTTGTCTAGCCGGTCCTGTATTATGTTCAATGTTTCCACACTGTCAGCTGTTACTGTATGGTAATGGTATTCTGAGGTGATTTGTTCAAGGGGAACAGAAACACCTCCTTTTATGCCATCAACATATCTCTTTGCATCCATTCTGGATTTTATATTCATCTCAACACGTATTACTCCATAAAGCTTGTGGTATACGAATACATCTTCCACTTTACCACCGCAATCTACTATAAGATTTAATTCATCAAGCATCTTTTCGGCACTGTGTTTTACCTTAAAAACTCTCTGAATGTTTCCTTTGTCCAGAAGTACATAGCCTTTGTGTGTTGATATTATATCGTGATTTTTTGCGCGAAGTAATGCTATATCCTGAACGATAACCTGGCGGCTTACCTGAAACTTTGTGGCAAGTTTTGTTCCTGATACTGCACTTTCACTTTCCTGTAAAATTTTTAATAGATTCTCTCTTCTCTTTTCTCCGCCCATTTCTCACCTCTATTAAATACGATGAAGATTCTTTAATGAGATATCCATAATAGGTGCAGAATGTGTTAAAGCACCACTTGAAATATAATCAACTCCCAAATCTACTAATTTAGAAATATTTTCCTTAGTTACATTTCCTGATACTTCAATTTCAGCTCTTCCATCAATTATTTCAATAGCTTCCTTCATTACATCATGGTCCATATTGTCTAACATAATAATGTCGGCACCGGCTTCAACTGCCTGACGAACCATATCTAAGCTTTCAACTTCCACTTCAATCTTTCTTACGAAAGGAGCATATTCCTTAGCCATCTGGATAGCCTTTTCAACGCTACCTGCTGCACCGATATGATTGTCTTTCAGCAAAATACCGTCTGTAAGGTTGTATCTGTGGTTATTTCCGCCGCCAACTCTAACAGAATATTTTTCGAAAATACGATTATTAGGTGAAGTCTTTCTTGTATCAAGAAGTTTAGTCTTGCTGCCTTCTAATAATTTTGCAATTGAATTAGTATATGTTGCAATACCACTCATTCTCTGAAGATAATTAAGTCCTGTTCTTTCACCAACTAAAAGAATTCTGATGTCACCTTTTACAGTTCCCATAAGCTGACCTTTTTTAACCTGGTCGCCATCTTTAACTAACAAATCAACTTCTACATTTTCATCTAATAACTGAAAAGCTCTTGCAAAAACCTGAAGTCCGCAGATAACTCCGTCTTCTTTACAAATAAGGTCTACCTGTCCCATACAAGCCTCTCTCATAACTGAATTAGTTGTTACGTCCTCGCTTGTTACGTCTTCCTTTAATGCACTTAAAATAAGTGGATCTACTGATAATTTTAATGTAATTGGATCAAACATTTTATATTTTTCCTCCTAATTTTTATGTTAAATTTCGATTAGTTTTCTAAATAATTTTTTATGTTTTTCAAATAATTTATCGACTTTTCAAATAATCTTTCAATTTTTTAAGCATTGTGAAGATTAATTTTCCTGTTTTTCTTTATCATTCATTTTTGCATTTTCTTTATCGATTTCATCTCTAATTAACTGCTTGTATTCTTTTTCAAGCTTCTTCTTGTCTTCATATGGTGTGAAATCAACATTGTCAAAGCTTTTTGTTTTGGTCTTATCAAACTCTGCTGTCATTTCTTTTGCAGCTCTCTTGGCAAATACCATGCTTTCTAACAATGAATTACTTGCAAGTCTGTTTCTTCCATGAACTCCATTGCAGGCTGTTTCGCCAATTGCATAAAGCTGATCCATTGAAGTTTTACTTTGAAGATTTACCTTTATTCCGCCCATAAAATAATGCTGTGCAGGAATTACAGGTATCATCTCGTCAGGAACATTATATCCGTGTTCTTTACAATGTTCAACAATATTAGGGAAGTGTTCCTTTAACTGTTCAGGATCAATAGGCTTCATTGAAAGCCATACATGCTCGCTGCCTTCTCTCTTCATTTCCTTTCTGATATTACCTGTAAGAATATCTCTTGGAAGAAGTTCCTCTGTAAATCTTTCCTTACTATTGTTATATAACTTGGCACCTTCACCTCTTACAGACTCGGAAATCAGGAAACTTCTGTCCTCTTCTTTTTCTGAATAAAAAGTTGTTGGGTGAATCTGCACATAGTTTACATTCTTTAATTCTACACCATGTTTAAGTGCCACTGCAATACCATCACCTGTTAAATGTCTGTAATTAGTTGAATATCTGTAAATACCACCGATTCCACCACAAGCCAAAACTGTATAATTAGCAGTTATTGTATCAAGTGAACCGTCATCCTTTCTTACAACAACACCATAGCAGCAATTGTCCTTAGTTAACAAATCGACCATTGTCCAGTGTTCCTTAATTGTAAGATTATCAAGTTTCTTGCACTGCTCGTATAAATGGCTTGTAATCTCCTTGCCTGTAATGTCCTCGTGATAAACGATTCTGTTTCTGGCATGGGCGCCCTCTCTTGTATAGGCAAGATTTCCATCTTCATCTCTCTGAAAATCAACCCCATAACTTAAAAGGTCTTTCACTAAATCAGGTGATTCCTTTATCATAGTTTCTACTGCTGCAGTATCATTTTCAAAATGACCAGCTTTCATTGTATCATAAAAATAACTGTCAAAATCATCAGGATCTTTAAGCATACACATTCCACCCTGTGCTAAATAGGAGTCACTATGTTCTACTATATCCTTTGTAATCATTAATATATTTTTGTCCTTCGGCAAATTAAGTGCGCAATATAAACCTGCACAACCACTGCCTACTATCAAAATATCTGTTTGCATTTCTTCCTCCTAATGTGATACATGGACTTAAATTGCCATATTTTTTCTACATTGCCACTTAGTATAGCACAAACATGTAGAACTGACAAGACAGTTGTAAACACATATGAAGAAAATCTGTAAAGTTCTGTCATTACAGATGATTTTTTCGAAAAAAAACGGATGCTCAACTGAAACATCCGCTCTTTAAAAAATTCTTATTTATCTGGAAACACCCGGCTTTGACATTAACGCTTTCTGCCTACTTCAACGCTGCAAGTGCCTTAACAACTAACTCCCATGTACGCTGTGTTGATGAAATACTTAATTCTTCATTTGTTGTATGGATATTATTCATCTGTGGTCCAAATGATACAGCATCAAGTCCAGGTAACTTAGATGCAAAGATTCCACATTCAAGTCCTGCATGAATGCCCTCTACAACAGGTTCCTCACCATTATATAAATCCTTGTATACATCAACCATTACCTGACGTAATCTTGAATCTGCCTTATATTCCCATCCAGGGTAAGGTCCTACTATTTCTACGCTTCCTCCAAAGATTTCTGTAAGGGATTTTAATTTTTCAATTAAGTACTGCTTTTCTGTTTCGCTTGAACTTCTAACTGCAAATGTCATCTTAACTTCTAACATTTCAGTTCTTAAAATTCCCATATTAAGTGATGTCTGTACTAAACCGTCAATTTCAGGATTCATTCTCTGAACTCCATTAGGCATATTAACCATTGCAATAATTGTTGCAAGTGTAGCTGCGTCTGTAAAGGCATCAACCATATCTGGTTCTCTTACATTTAAAGTTAAGTTAGCATCAGGATCTGTAACCCTGTACTCTTCCTTAATTTCTGCAAAAGTATCTTCGATAATCTTTTTAGCCTTATCTACTGAGTCAGGAAGTACAACAATTGCTGCTTCACTTAATTTTGCTATAGCATTGTCTTTTTCACCACCGTTAACAGAAACTAATCTCATACCAACATTCTGGAATACGTTAAGAAGAACTCTTGCCATTGCACGGTTTGAATTTGCGCGTTCCTTAATAATTTCAACACCTGAATGTCCACCTGTGAAACCGTGTAATTTAATCTCGATTACAGGAGCGTTAACAAGATCTCTCTTGTATGGGAACTTACATATTACTGATGCACCGCCGGCACAACTTACTGTAAACACGCCTTCATCTTCTGAATCCATATTCATAAAAAGACGTCCTTTAAGGTCTGAAACATCAATTGATGCTGCACCAAGCATACCAATTTCTTCATTTACTGTAAAAATAGCTTCGACTGGTGGATGAGCCATTTCTTCATCATCCAAAACTGCCAATGTATAAGCTACTGCAATTCCGTCATCTCCACCAAGAGATGTTCCCTTAGCTGAAATGAAATCTCCGTTAATTTCTAAGTCTAATCCTTCTTTTTCCATATCTTTCTTGCAATCAGCTTCCTGAACTGCAACCATATCCATATGTCCCTGAAGAATTACAGGTTCTGAATCTTCGTATCCCTTAGATCCGTCTTTCCAAATAATTACATTTAAATCATCATCCTGTCTATATTTTAAATTATGTGCTTTTGCAAAATCTACAAGATAATCACTTATCTGTTTTAAATTATTTGAACCATGAGGAATTGAACAAATCTCCTCAAAAAATTTAAACACTTTGTTTGGTTCTAACTCTGATAATACTGCCATAATGTCCTCCTTATTTCTTGTGCCATTTATAACGGCTACCTTCTTTTTCAATCTGGTTAGTCTTTAGCATATATTCTATAAGCTTCTTTGCGTAGTCCTGCTTATTCTTTACAACAGCCCTGTTTTGCGAAAAAGGCTGTTTCGCTTCAAGCCCATCACAAATCTGCTCAACTTGCGATATTGTAATGTATTCATTCTGTTTTAAATACTTTTTTATTTTATCCTGTCCTTTGCTAAAAAGCAAATTCATTAAATCCTTTGTTTGATTTTTTTGTTTTACGATTCCCCAGCCATATATAATCACTGTTGCTATGGCAAATAAAATTATACCTATAATTACTGTTGATGGTTTCATTTTTTATCCTTTTCACTGCCTTAAGGCTTTATTTTTCAAAAACAATATATTTATTGCGTTCTAATATTCCAAAATATTTTGAAAGTCTTTCATATAACTGATTTGAAGCACCCTTATGCTTATTTCCAAGTTCTTTTCCAATTTCATATATACTTTTTTTGCCGTCAATCTGCTGCCACACAAAACTTCCATATTCATCTAATTTAATAAAACTGTAACGTGGCTTCTTAAATAATCTCTGTGCTACTTTATTATAAAACCCGGTATTTTCTACTGTGATTTCTACTATTCCATCCTCTAAAACTTCCCATTTCATATCATTAATTCTGGGAATGTTATCAATATAATTCTTCTTCTCTTTCATGAACTCTCCATTTTTATTTAGAAAGCACTACTGCATAATTGCAGCAGTGCCTTTTTCTCACTGAAATACATATTTTTTTATTTTTTTATTTTTCTTTTGCGTCCACTTCTATAGTCTTTTTTCTTTTTGTAAAGTGGAATAATGTTGAAAGTAATAATACAAATGCAATTAATCCTACCCAGTTACCAACTGTCTGGAAAGCTCCACTTTCACCATATAATGATGAAAGATTTAACTTATCAGCAACGTTAACAACTGCTAATATTGCAAGAATGATACCTACGATACCTTCACCTGCAATCATACCTGCTGCATAAAGTACACCACGGTCTGATGCGTCTTTTCTTTCTTCATCATTAGCATATTTTCTCTTGTTATCGATAAACCACTTAATAACACCACCAACCATAATAGGTGTGCTTAAGTAAATTGGTAAGTAAAGACCAATTGAGAATGCTAATACAGGGATTCCAAGAACTTCAACAACGATGGCGATAAATACACCCATGAAAATTAATACCCATGGTAATGTACCACCCATAACACCTTCAACTACCATCTTCATAAGTGTAGCCTGTGGTGCAGGAATCTGTTCTGAACCAAATCCCCATGCTGAGTTAAGAAGGTACATAACTCCACCGATTGCAAAAGCTGATACAATAGCACCAATTAATTCACCAATCTGCTGTAATCTAGGTGTTGCACCTACGATGTAACCTGTCTTTAAATCCTGTGAAGTATCACCGGCCATAGCTGCTACGATACAAATAACTGTACCGATTGAAATAGCTGATACCATACCTGTTGCACCTGTGCTGCCTGTAGCCTTTAAGATAAATGTTGTTACGATTAATGTTGCAATAGCCATACCTGATACAGGGTTGTTACTACTTCCTACAATACCTACCATTCTTGATGATACTGTTGCAAAGAAGAAACCAAATACAACAACTATAAGTGCTCCTAGGAAGCTAACAGGAATCTCTGGAAGTAACCAGATTAAAACTGCAATTACAAGTGAACCACCAAGAACTAACTTCATTGAAATATCCTGTTCTGTTCTTAACTGGCTGTCACCCTTCTTACCAAATCCCTTGATTGCATGTTTAAATGTTCTAATCATTGTTGGGAATGTTTTAATTAAGCTGATTAATCCACCTGCTGCAACGGCACCTGCACCGATGTATCTTGTATAGTTGCTCCAAATTTGGCTTGCTGACAACTGATTAAATGCAATAGCTTTTCCGGCATCATCAACAACTTTTGATGCTGATTCGCCACCGAAGTAAGCAATTGCAGGAATTAAAACAAGGTATGATAACACACCACCTGCAAAAAGGTAACTTGAAATCTTAACACCACAAATGTAACCTACACCTGCTAAAGCTGGAAGAACATCCATACCTACTGCTGTTGTGTATTCGCCCTGCATTGAAAAATCAACTTCACTAGGGAAAAGTTTTAAACCATCTGCAATAAATTTATAAACTGCTGCGATTCCAAGTCCTGCAAATACAACTTTTGACTTACTTCCACCTTCTTCTCCTGCTAAAAGAACTTCTGCACAAGCTGTTCCTTCAGGATATGGAAGTGTTCCGTGTTCTTCTACAATAAGAGCTGTACGAAGAGGTACCATGAAAAGTACACCTAAAATACCACCACAAAGTGCAATTAATGCAATTGAAACGAATGAAGGTGTGCTAATTCCGCTTCCTTTTTCTGAAGCCCAAATAAAAATAGCAGGAATTGTGAAAATTGCTCCTGCTGCCAATGATTCACCTGCTGAACCAATTGTCTGTACCATGTTATTTTCAAGGATTGAGTCTTTCTTCATAATAACTCTAATAACACCCATTGAAATAACTGCCGCCGGTATTGAGGCTGATACAGTCATACCAACTCTTAATCCGAGATAAGCGTTGGCTCCACCAAATATAACCGCCAAAATCATACCAAGAATTACTGAAGTTACTGTAAACTCAGGTAATACCTTGTCTGCGGGGATAAATGGCTTAAAGTCATTTTTTTTCTCCATTTTTTATCTCCTGTCTCAATATATATTTCACTGTACCACTCTATTATACTAAATTATTAAAAAAAGGGAAGTCCCTATTTTACTGGAACAACTGGGACTTTTTACTAAAAAGTAAAGTAATTTTTTAATAAAATAAACAAAAGTAGTAATCTTCACGCAAAAAATCCGCCGGATTTATTAACACTTTTGCATGTTTTATCATCCTGGCGGATCTTTTATTTACTCTACCTTCTCATCTGCCGAAGCGTCTGTTACCGGTGGCTCCGTTGCAGGTGGCTCTGTTGCAGGTGGTTCTGTTGCCTTTGGTGCTTCCGTAGGCTTTGGCGTAGCCTTTGGTGCTTTTGTTGTCTTAGGCTTTGTTGGCGCTTTATCCTTCTTTGTTGTTTCTTTCACCTTTTTCTTTGTTGTTTCATCACTACTCTTTTTGTAGGTTGTTGTGTAATTGGCATTATCATTGTTGTCGTCATCGCTGTCATCTGTTACAGCATCTGTTGTTTCATCATTACTGCTATCATCTGTTGTAGTTACTTCTACTGTTGTTTCAACTGTGTTGTTATTGTTATCATTTCCAAATGATTTTGTAAGAATAATTGCTGCAATTACAATTCCGATAACAATTACAACTGAAACTACAATAGCAATAATGTTTAACTTCTTATTCTCATTTGTAATCATTGACTTATCGATTTCATCTTCATCATCAACTACATATTCCTCATTTTCGTCTGAATCAAATTCAAATTCTTCTTCAGGTTCCTCCGGAAAATCAAACCCTTCGATTTTGTCTTCAACATATTCGATTTCTTCAGGAAAATCACTGTCGTCAATATTGTCAAATGATTTTGTGTTATTTCCAAAAGATTTCTGATTTTCTAATTCATTAAGATTAGGGATAACCTTTGTATCTCCCATATCTTCCATATTATTAAGCCCTGGTATAACTTTTGTGTCCCCCATATTTTCGGTGTTATTGTTCTCCACCGGTGTTCCACACGTTGGACAGAAATTCTGGCCCGGCTGTATGTACTTTCCGCATTTTTTACAAAACATCTTTTACCTCCTTGTGTTTCATACAGAATTTAAAATTATATCTGCTCTGTTAATATTTATGTATTTCCAATTATAAAACCTTTAATACCTCAATAACATTTGTCATTAATATATTATTAGATTTTAAACAGCTTCTACAATTATATCTGCTGTGTTAACATTTATTACTTTCTTCAAATCTTCAAATGGTATCTCCACCTGAAATCCTATTTTTCCACCGCTAAATAATATAGTGTCAAAATCCGGTGCTGTCTTATGAATTGTTGTCTTAAACAATTTCTTCATTCCAATTGGTGAACAGCCACCGTGAATGTAGCCTGTAAGTCCAAGCAACTCTTTCGACTTAAGCATTGCAATAGACTTCTCACCTACTGCCTTTGCGGCTTTTTTAAGGTCAAGTTCCTCTGCAACCGGAACCATAAAAACGTAATGCTCCCCGGACTTTCCTGTTGTTACCAATGTTTTAAATACATTTTCAGGATTCTGTCCCAAAGCCTTAGCCACATCAGCACCACTTACTGCCTCCGTGTCGCCGTAATAATACTCATTGTATTTTATTTTTTTACTGTCAAGAACCCTCATAACATTAGTCTTTTCTTTTTTTTTCATGTCTAACACCTTCTGCTATTCTTTTTGCTCTTATTAGTATAACGCTAAATCCTAATATTTTATTGCATACACCTAACGTTGTGATTTTTTTAACAAAAAAGCGCATACAAATCTAGTTAATTATAATTCACAGTTACTATATTTGGCAAGTAAAAAATGACAACAGCCCTTTCGACCATTGTCATTTGCATAATTATTTATATTGGCTAATCTGTTCCCCGACTCAATATTTCCTTATTTGTAACTTTATCATAACAATTAGCATTTGCAATTCAATTATCAGATTATCTCTTTATTCTGCAGCTTTATCGCTTTCATTAATATTATTTATAATATAATTTTCAACCTGTGGCTTATCAATATCAAGTGCCAGTGAGAACTCATCATATAACACTTCCTTGGCTTCCCTTAAATACTTCTCATCCACATAAGTAATCTTTTTGCCGTGAGCAAGTCTACTACGTCCTCTTTTATGTAATGTTTTAATAATTCCTATTAACTGCTTACAATCACAAGATCCTATTACTTCTTTATACTTATATTCTCTCTGTCTTTCGTTGTCTATCCAAATAGGCTCAATCTCATTAATATGCTCAACAATCTCTTCAACCTGGTCTTTGGTATGAATAGTTCTCATTGGTATTTTATCATTGTCCGTTGGATAAAATACCTTACTATCCTGATTCTTCATTGGAATCAAAACATAATAAAGACTCTTCTTGTCTGCACCGTCAATGTCCAAATGGGTAATGTCCTCTACCTTACATACTCCTTTTCTCCCATGTACAATATATTCTCCTTTGTTAAACATTATGTCACCTCTACTTCTAAAAACATCCTAAAGAGCAAAGAAAACGCAAAGACGTAAACGTAGTCTCTGCGTTCCTCCAAGTAGTATTATACTCTTCTTAGTGAAAAAATGTCATAGGCATATTATACAATCTTTTTCAAAAGAATATTAGGCAAACTGTTAATGATTGAATCAAAAAAATATTTTTAATTGTCATATTGTCTTTCATATTCATCGTCACTGTCATCTTCATGACTGTTTTCAATATTCTCCTGCTCAACCATATGACGAATGTATGCAGCCTCCTCAGCTCTCTCGTCATCTTCCATTATACCGTTTTTGTTTGTGTCAAACTGTTTATCGTAAGGTCCAAACTTAGTCCCACCTGCAATGAAAAGAACGCCTAAAGTTCCCGGACCGCAATGGCTTGAAATAACTCCTCCGGCATTTGTAATTATTATTTCTTTAAAGTAATTAAGATTTTTAAGATAATCTTTAACTGACTTTACAACTTCTGTGGAGCATCCTGATTGAGTAATAAAAACCCTGTCTCTCTTAGCCGTTTTCAAATCCTTCTCCATTTCATGTACGTACTGGAGAATTACCTTTTCGATTTTGCCACGATACTTCTTTCCGGCATCCATCTTGCCGTTTTCAACATAAATACGTGGTTTAATTTTAAACACACTACCAACAAGGGCTGATGTTGCTGAGCATCTTCCACCTCTATGAAGATATTTAAGTGTATCCACAACAAAGCTTGCTCTTACATATGGTTTAAGTGATTCGATTCTGTCAACAATCTCTTTTGCTTCCATCCCCTTCTTTGCCATAACTGCTGCTTCCACAACTAAAAGTCCTATTCCTGTAGAAAGATTTTCTGAATTAATTACAAATACATGGTCTTCATATTCAAGATTGTCTGCAGCAAGTCGCATAACATTGGCAGTTGTTGACATATCTTCTGAAATGGCAAACATAATAATATCTGCATTCTTTTCCTTATATGGAATAATGGCATTCTGCGCATCTTCAATTGAAGGGGCTGAAGTTTTTGGTGTAGTGTTGTATTGATCAGACCATTTAAAAATATCCTCAACTGTAACTTCTAACCTGTCCTTGTATTCGTTTTCACCCATATGAATATATAAAGGCAACATATCAATATCATATTTTTTTAATGTAGCATCTGACAAATCACATGTGCTGTCCGCTATAATTTTAACCATATTTATCTCCGTTCTTATTTAAAATCTAATAGTCAAAGACCTTCTATATAATATATTAAAATAATTTTTCTGATTAAACTATTTTATTAACCAATTATTTATATTTATTGATTTACTCGTTTTCAACTTCCTTAATGTCATATGGCGTAGTCTGGTAAACATAATAGTTAATCCAGTTAGTCCACAGCAACTGTCCTGCTGATCTCCAATTTACAACCGGCTCTTTTGTCGGATCATCATCAGGAAAATAATTATATGGTACTTCCGGATTCATTCCCTTAGCCTTATCTCTTTCGTATTCAAGTTTCAAAGTATCTGCATCATACTCTAAATGACATAAAACAAATAACTGTCTGCTGTCTTTTGATTTTACAATTGTTACACCTGCAATATCTGACTCGGCCATTAACTCAAGTTCAGGCTCATTAAGAATCTGCTCTCTTGTAACCTCTGTAGCTCTTGACTGTGGTGCATAAAACACATCATCAAAACCTCTAAACAAAGGTGACTTCTTATTTAATAATTTATGTTCGTAAATTCCTGAAAGTTTAGGAATCCTGTCTCTCTTTCTTATTCCATAATGATAGTAAAGTCCTGCGAAAGCTCCCCAACACAAGTGGAATGTACAATGTACATGTTTCTTGGACCATTCCATTATCTTACATATTTCATCCCAGTAATCCACATCTTCATAGTCAACGAAATCAAGTGGAGCACCCGTTATTACAAGTCCGTCATAATAATCGTCCTTAACATCATCAAAAGTCTTATAAAATTCATTTAAATGTGACTCATCCGTATGCTGTGACTGATATGTAACTGTCTGCAAAAACTCAACTTCTATCTGAAGTGGAGTATTAGATAATTTTCTAAGAATCTGAGTTTCTGTTACAATCTTTGTTGGCATAAGATTTAAAACCAACACCTTCAACGGACGGATATCCTGAGTCATTGCTCTTGTGTCCGTCATCACAAATATATTTTCATTTTCAAGAATATCTCTTGCCGGTAAATTTTGTTTAACTTTTATTGGCATACTAACACCCTCTGTTTTTAATTTATTTTATACCCTATAATATGTTTTTATCGGATTTTCATACATAATGATATGATTACAGGCACTTTCACCCTAATTGATATAAAGGGTATACCTGACGATTTTAACACATTTTTGGCATTTGGCAAATACCGTTATTAGTGATTTGCTTATGTTCGTCCTATATACTGATTTTTTATTATTACTTTTATAATTATTTTTATAATCGTTTTTGTAATCCCTTTATGACAATTCTTTGATTAACACATCCAAAACATACTCAACGCTTTCGTCCCTAACATTGTTCCTTCCAATATTTCCGAAATGTTTTGTGTCAGAAAAAACTTTCCCGTCTATATAAAATCCAAAGCAAACCATTCCCACCGGCTTATCCTCTGTGCCGCCTGTAGGTCCTGCTATGCCTGAAATTCCTGCTGCAACATCTGCGTTATTAGCTTTTGCCACGCCTTCAGCCATCTCTCTTGCAGTGTTTTCACTAACTGCTCCGTACTGTTTCAGCGTGTCTTTTGAAACATTGGCATACTTCATCTTTGCCTCATTTGCATAAGTTACAATGCTTGCGTTCAAAACCTTTGATGCGTCGGGCACATCAACTATTCTTGCTGCCATTTTTCCACCTGTGCAACTTTCCGCAAAAGAAACTGTATATTTTTTTTCTATTAATAATTTCACTAACTGTTCTGCCTTATTCATTACAAACGCCTGCCTTTCAATATTTCGCAATTATTATTATAAACCTTTTTGTAATAAAAATGTATACTTTTGGCAAATCTATATATTGTTAAATATTTAATTAAACTATAGGAGTTCTTATGTTCTTTGATATATCTGCCAAATCCCAAGTGAATACTTTTTCCATTAATGAAAACTACGCCGGGCTTGTGCTTGCAAGTGATATTAACAAACTCTCTTGCAGTATTGACACAAATTCTATGAATGATAATATTTTTTCTAATAATTCCGGTAATATTTACAACTCTGGCAGTGTCAGGAATTATGTTGACAGCTTCAAAACTGTTATTGGTGATTTTAATTTTTCAAAAATTATTTTTTTTAAAGATGCCATTGTATGTTGCATTTCCATTCCATGCATTCAGGAAGAACGGAAAAATTTTTCTTTTATTTATAATGGACGCAGTATTCTTTTCGTTGATTACGATAATTTTTTGACTGATATTTTCAGTAACATTATTGAAGAAAACATTAATGAAATAAAAGAAAGCCAAGATTTTATTTATTTTATGCTAAAAAGTATTTTGAAACATGACCTTGAAAACCTTAATTCCATTAGCCAAAATCTGTCTGTACTTGAACTTAATATTCTTACCGACTCCTCTAATTATAACTATAACGCCGACCAGATTCTGGCTTTTCGTGGAAACTCACTTAGACTTCACCACTATTATATTATTCTTATGGATATATGTCGGGCACTTTCAAAAGAGAAAACTTTTATGAATGATGCCAACAAAGAGCTACTTGAAAATCTTTGCGACCAGATTCTTACTTTAAGCAATGAGTCTCAACAAATATGGGAATACACGTCCCAAATAAGGGATGTTTATCAGCAGAAACTTTCTGTTAATCAAAATAATATTATGAAGGTTCTTACAATTGTTACCACTATTTTTATGCCTTTAACGTTAATCACCGGCTGGTACGGCATGAACTTTGAATATATGAAAGAACTTCATTGGAAATATGGCTATCCTTTGCTATTTGGCATAAGTGTATTGGTTGTAGGAATATTATGTATAATTTTCAAAAAGAAAAAATGGTGGTAATTCTTGTGTTGCCTTTTTTTGTAATTTCTTTATACTAGGATATGGGTGTCAAAACGCCCCACATCTTTATTGCATAAATTGTGACCTGCTTTGCACTCTCACAATCCTACCGAATCATATATATTTTATTAACATAAGTTGATAATCTTATTGATTCTTTTAACATTTTCAAATATTTTATTTACAAAAATATAATTTTTAAATTTACATTTGGAGAAAAAAATATGAATTCACTTAAACTAAAAAACTCTTTTCTTTTACTTCTTACAGCTTTTATTTGGGGAATTGCTTTTGTAGTTCAGGATTCAGGTGGCGATGCCATTGGTCCTTTTACATTTAATTGTCTGAGAGCTTTTATTGGTGGTATTGTTTTGCTACCTACTATTAAAATCTTAGATCACGCCGGTCTTACTTATATGAAACCTAAGACTAAAAAAGAAAAAAAGACTTTAATTATTGGAGGAATTTCCTGTGGTATAGCTCTCTTTATTGCAAGTAATATTCAACAACTTGGACTTTATTTCGGAGCTTCAGCCGGAAAGGCCGGTTTTTTAACAGCTTGCTATATAATTATTGTTCCGATACTTGGTTTATTCTTCGGCAAAAAATGTGGTTTGAATATTTGGATTGGAGTTTGCTTTTCACTGGTTGGACTTTATTTATTGTGCATACATGGTTCATTTTCATTAACATTCGCAGATACATTGTTACTTTTGTGCGCTCTTGCCTTTTCAATACATATACTTGTTGTAGACCACTTTTCACCGCTTGTTGACGGCATCCGCCTGTCATGTATTCAGTTTTGGACAAGTGCAATCTGTACATCAATTCCAATGTTCTTCGTTGATATGAAACATTCCATTGCAGGTATAATGAATTGCCTACACAATCTGACTTCAATTAATAACTGGATACTTCTTTTATACGCAGGTGTCCTGTCATGTGGTGTTGCCTATACACTTCAGATAGTTGGTCAGAAAGGCTTGCACCCTACAGTGGCTTCACTGCTTATGAGTATGGAATCTGTATTCTCCGTACTTGCCGGCTGGATAATACTGGGTCAGACAATGTCCGCAAGGGAAATCTGCGGATGTATATTTATATTTGTGGCAATTGTGCTTGCACAAATACCAATGAAAAAGAAAATTATGTTGTAGATAACTCTTCATACGTATAATTACGTATTTTTACAGCACTTTGCCTCGAAATATCCATAATTGGTGGCGAAAGGACAATTATCACCACAACTAAAAAGGCTACAGCTTTAACAATTCTAAATCATCAAAGCTGTAGCCCGGTTATTACTTCTTGGCTAATTAATTCATTTCCTATCAAGCCCTTAGGCTTCCAATATTGATTTTAGGAAGTTCTGTGTTCTTGGATTCTGTGGGTTATTAAATACTTCATCAGGTGTTCCCTCTTCAGCAATAACTCCATCTGCCATAAAGATTACTCTATCAGCAACTTCCTTGGCAAATCCCATTTCATGAGTAACACATAACATTGTCATTCCTTCTTTTGCAAGATCTTTCATTACCTGCAACACATCGCCTACCAATTCAGGATCAAGAGCTGATGTAGGTTCGTCGAATAACATGATCTCAGGCTTCATTGCAAGTGCTCTTGCTATAGCCACACGCTGCTGCTGTCCACCTGACAATCTATTAGGATATTCATCTGCCTTTTCTTCAAGGCCTACACTTTTAAGTAATTCCAATGCTTCTTTTCTTGCAGTTTCCTTATCAACATTCTTAACCTTAATAGGTGCAATCATAATGTTTTCCAAAACTGTCTTGTGTGGGAAAAGATTAAACCTCTGAAAGCACATTCCCATTTCAAGTAATAATTCTTTCTGCTTCTCTTTTGCAATACGCTCTACGGTTTTGTCATTTTCTCTATGAAGGAATAAATCTCCCTTAATGAAAATCTTTCCACTTGTAATCTTTTCTAACTGGTTAAGTGAACGAAGGTATGTTGACTTACCTGCTCCTGAAGGACCGATAATACAAATAACCTCACCCTTTTTAACCTTTAAATTGATATCTTTTAACACTTCTAAAGAACCAAAACTTTTACTAACATGTTCTGTTTCCAAAATATACTTACTATCCATTACTGCACCTCCTATTCATAGACTGAGAACTTCTTCTCAATCTTGTTAAATATATAAGTGAAGAATGCCGTAATTATTAAGTAAATAATTAAAGCCGGAATAAATACAATGTATGAACCATCACTATTCATAATACTGTTAGATATAGTTGTTATATCCATAAGTGAAATAGCAAATACTAATGATGCATCCTTCAATACCATAATAAACTCATTACAAATAGCAGGAAGCATTCTTCTGATTGACTGTGGAATAACAATTAATGACATTGTCTGGCTATAGTTCATTCCCAAAGCCTTAGCTGCCTCGTACTGTCCCTTGTCAATTGACTGAATTGCCGCTCTTACTATTTCAGCACAATATGCTCCGGAGTTTAATGCAAAAGCAATAAGTGCCGCAATGAAAGCTCCTTTATATACACCGTCAGCATCTGCCGCAGAGAAGAAATCTCTCCATGCGAAACCAAAAAGTCCCGGCACTGTAAAATAAACAACAAATAACTGAATCAACAATGGTGTTCCTCTAAAGAAGAATACATATGCACTTGCAATCTTGTTAATTACTCTGTTCTTTGAAATCTTTCCTAATGCAAGGAAAACACCTAAAATAACACCAAGAATTACAGTGAATGTTGTAAGTGAAATAGTAAGCTTTGCACCGTGAAGCATATTCTCTCCACAGCCTAACATTCTATATGTATAGTTTACCATCTTTCCTACAATACCTGCTGTTCCCTTGTCTGCCTTATAAATCTTTCCTGCAAAGCCAACAAACTTTTCACTTAATTCTGTTGCACCTGAAGTTGAAAATGCTGAGTAATTAATAATAATTAAGTCATTATATGCAGATGAAACTCTCTTTCTTGTTAATGTTTCATCTTTTTCAATCATCTTCTGCATCTCAGGTGATGCCTGACTAATCATTTCAAGCCTGCTTGGCTTAACTGCTGATAAAATACTTGCAACAATTATTGCGATAATTACAACGATTGTAACTATCTTAGTTTTCTTTTTCCAACCTTTTACGTTTACAATTCTTTTTAAAGTGTTCATAAATACCTTTTCTATCCTTTATTCCTGTGATGAGAACCAGTAATCTGCTGTATCCTTAAGGAATCCGTCTTTATCCATCTGTTCCAATGCTTTGTTAATAGCTTCCTGAAGTTTTGCATTGTTTTTTCCAATAGCAATACCGAATTCTTCAGGTTCTGTCTTATCTGAAAATGCCTTTTCATACTTGTCAGGATTCTTTGCTACGAAACCGTCAGCAACAGTACTATCAACTACTACTGCATCAATTTCACCATTTGTTAACTGTGTAAAGCAGTTTAATAACTTGTCATTAGCTGCTACTTCTACATTAATAGTCTTTGTTGACTTGTATTCTGACATAAGCTGATCTGATGTTGTACCTTTCTGTACACCAACTGATTTTCCGTCAAGATCCTTTAAGCTGTTAATCTTTAAGTCGCTACCCTTCTTAACTACTACTGTCTGATAGTTTGTAATATATGGTGTTGAGAAAAGAACTGCTTTCTTTCTTGTAGGATTAATTGTTACTGCTGAACAAACTACATCGTAGTCTTTTCCAATCTTTCCTAAAATACCATCAAATGATGTGTTAATGAAATTAACTTTAAGACCTAATCTCTTAGCAATTTCTGTAATAATATCAATATCAAATCCTTCAGGTGTCTTTCCATCTTTCTGAAGTGTTTCAAATGGTGCATAACCCATTTCTGCTCCAACTGTAAGAACTCCATCAGAAACTAATGTAACTCCTGATGCATCGATTTTTTCTGCCTGTGTTGTTTCTGCCTTTGCTGCTGTTGTGTCTTTGTTTTCTTCTGATGACTTGCTAGAACCGCAAGCTGTCATCATAGACATTGCAAGAACTGCTGTCATTACTACTGCTAAAAACTTCTTCATGACTTTTATCTCCTTCTAATATATAAATTTTATATGCAGAAAAAAGACAACGGACTTTGGACCATTGTCTTTCCTCCTATGCACAAGTTAGATAATAAACTACAAAATATTTTGTGTCAATATTTTTAATGGTTAAACCTAACTTTTTTAAGTATAAAATACTAAATTTGTGAATATTTATTCACGTGTATAAATTTAGGATTAATGTAATGATAAAACTTTCTTTTAGCTAATCGCTTGATTTTATTCCTATTGTACTACCAAACTTCACCTTTGTTTCTATATCATTGGCAGTATTTCGGAAATACTTTTCATCAATATCAACTTTGTCCTTTTCAAGAAGAACGACAATAGTTGAACCACCATATAGAAACATACCCTTCTCACGACCTTTTTTTACTAAGCCTGATTTCTGGTGGTTTTTGATTTTGCCAATCATTAATGCCCCAACCTCAATCTGGGCAATTGTTCCAAAATTATTAGTTTCAATAACAGAATACTCACGACTATTTTGAACAAAAACCGGATATCTGTTTAATGCAATAGGTCTTACAGTATGCAAAACTCCCGGCACATAATTGTTCTCAACTATCTTTCCGTCGTCCACATAACCATAGCGGTGATAATCATCTACGCACAATCTGAAAACAAGGCATACTCCTCCGTTAAAATCAGGGGCTTTCTTACTATTCTTTATTAAATCAGCCACTGAATAATAACTCTTCTTTATATAAAAATCCGAGTTTTCTGAAATATGATAGGCTGACAGTCTTCCGTCACATGGAGCGATAAATGCATTTTCTTCCATATTAATAGGACGCATTTCTTTTTTTATCTTTCTTGTAAAGCAATCATTAAAACATCCATATTTAGCTTTTTCATATTGAGTCATGTCAATATTATTGTTTTTTATAAAACCTTTTATATGAATTTTTGATACCCTACAATCCATATAAGCCCCACCAATTTTTGAAATTGTGGGGCTTGTAATTATCTTAAGTACCATTCTTCCCGGCACTGTATTATATAAAAATCTTAAAATTCCTGAACTTTCTTTTTTCATATTATCTTCCAAAACAAATCTTCATTAACACTACTGCCAAAAATTCAACTGCACCAACAGCAACCATAAGATAAATCATTGCTGTTCCCGGTTTCTTTAACTTGAATTTTAAAATATACAATATTCCAACAATAACCAGCAAAATATAATAAATATACGAAATGTTAATCTGACATGTAATAAGCATAATGTGTCTCATTAACAAAAATGTTGGAAATATTAATGCTGTTGATGTAACAGGAAGTCCAAAATAATATTTGTCATCGCCTACGCTGTCTCCCTGTGTTTCTTCCACTGTAATGTTAAAATATGCAAGTCTTATGAGAGCACACAGTACAAATAACGCTCCCAAAATAACAATTATTACAAATGGAATATGTAATAACAGGCTTTCCTTCCCTGTTTTAATAAAATCAAACTTATCTCTGTTGTATAATGCCACTCCAATACAAACCGGCAAAACACCGAAAGCAACTAAGTCAGATAATGAATCAATCTGTACTCCGAAAGCTTTCTCCTTCTCTGTACGATTCTTCTTTGAACGTGCCACACGTCCGTCAAAAGTATCAAACAAACCACATAATAACAAAAGCATTACTCCAATATATGGATGACCTGCTCCGCTAAGTGAAACATAAATCCCTATTACTGCTGAAATTACTGAGCAATATGTAAGAACAACAGTGTAATCATAAAAACCTAACATTTTTTCTTCTGCTTCATTCCTTTCCACGCTTTTGTACAATAAATACCAAGTGTAATTATTCCACAAATTATAATGCAACAATAAAATGAAATCCCTCTACTTAATAATTCAATACTAACAGGATCTTTTAATATACCGCCAAATCCATCTATAAAAAGATAATCTGCTGCACCAACTGCTCCCGGAATGGGAACGCTGTTTGAGCCAAGAACCACATAGCCCTGTGCTGAAAATACATCAAACGCTCTTTTTATATTTCCTTCTACGCCCATATAAACACATACAGAAACGCAAATAAGTGAAATTCTCTGTAATAGGTTAAATATAAAAGCCTTAAATACAGCTACTTTATTATTCTTTATTGCTGCCGCACATTCCTTATACTGTCTTTCCACTTCGACCAAATGTGCCTGTCTCTTTTCTATGTTCTTCATCAGATGAAGCTTATGCAATATCTTCATGCCGGTATTTGCTATTTTTGTAACAATCTTCTCTTTATAAACCAAAAGAAGAAATACCGTCAATAACACAAACTGGACAACACATCCGATAAGTATCATATATTTTGACCAAATGCTAAAATGCCTAAACATATCAAAATTAAATATAAAACAAACAGCACCTATAACTATAATCGCAATTGTGTATAAGGTCAAGTTTAGTAACAAAACAATCGTTGTTACTGCTCCTGGAATTCCATCCTGCATCATACACATTGCCGATGCCGGCTGACCGCCTGTAGCTGACGGAGTAATGGCTGAAAAATAAATATCAACAGCTGAATAAACTATTCCACGCTTAACCTTCTCTTTGTATCCAAAAGCCTTACATAATTGTAAAACAGCAAGTCCTTCAAAAATGATGAATCCTACCATGCAAAGAAAGGCTAACGCTATCCACTGCCATTTTGCAGCTGATACATAATTTATAAAACCTTCTATTGAAAAAGATTCATTCTGTTTTACAATAACCCATACTGTCAAAACAATTAAAGCTATAAAAATTAAGGACCATATAATCTGTTTCTTATTGCTCTTCAAAATCCTACCAAGCCTTTCTACTCAAAACCTAATTTATTCTCAATAGCATAAAAAATTCTTTTTGTATTTAATTTTTTTGCTAGGAATAAACCTATTTCAACAACCAAAACACCACCGATAATATCAATTACAACATGCTGCTTTATTAATACTGTAGATGCAAAAACCAAAATTGCAGACACAAACATAAATATCTTCATTGCCGTGCCCTGCTTTTCGCATCTCATTACACCTCTAAATAATATCCAGCTTTCAAGACAATGAATGGACGGGAAAAGATTATCCGCCGCATCCGTTGAATATATCAATGAGGTAAGCCAATTCCAAAAGCCTGTACCTGTAATTTCAGGTCTTGTTAATGTTGTTGGCATTATTATAAAGCAAACAAGACATATGAGTTTTGCAATCATTTCCGCTGAACATACTTCATAACATAATTTTTTGCTTTCTCTTCCTATTATGATAAAGCCCAAAATCCACGTGACATAAGCCAAAACATAAACCGATACCATCGGAGTTACAAATGGCAGCATTCTATCAATGGCTATGCTTATATCATAGTGGTGCATTCCCGTTGTAAATATTCTGCTTCCAAAATAAGTAATACTATTTAATAAAAGGCAGGATATAATGGGAATAAATGCGTATTTAGGCAATATCTTGTAAATACGTTCCATACTTTTCCTCTACAAATTTCTAATTTTTGTGAGATTGTACTACACCATATAGTACAATGTCATTGAAATTATATTATATAGGCTCACATATGTCAACAGAGTTTAAACAATCCCTTTTATATTACCCTTTTATATTTAACTCTGCTATATGAAAATAGAGCTGTATCACTAACGGTGAGATATCTCCTTTTGAAATTCTTATAATATCTTTTTTTACATAGATGCAGAAATTTTTGAAAGCAAACAAGCGGGCATTCGTATTCCGCTACGCTTCATACTCATATCGCGCAGGCGCGATATATAAATTAATTAAACCTGCTTTTATTAAGCAAGCTAATAAAAAGCAGGTTCACTAATTTATGCACCGTTTGTAGTAACGCGTAAATCAACTGTTTGAGCCGTAGGCGAGTTTTGATTTTTGTTTTACAATAGGCGGCGGAGCAAAATAAGAAAATCAACGTGTTTGCGACGAAAATTTCTGCAGGCTATGTAAAACGATTAAATTACACAAGAATTTTAAAAAGGAGAAGTCCAATCGTTAATAATACAGCCCTCTTATAATCTCACTATTTTATGCTTTTTAGTGATGGAATAATCTAAGTCCTGTAAATGCCATTGCCATACCATGCTTATTACATGCATCAATAACATCCTGATCACGAATTGAACCACCTGGCTGTGCAACATATTTTACACCGCTCTTGTAAGCACGTTCAATATTGTCGCTAAATGGGAAGAATGCATCTGAACCAAGTGTAATGCCGTCAGCCTGTGCAAGCCATGCCTGCTTTTCTTCCTTTGTAAATACAGGTGGCTTTTCTGTAAATACTCTTTCCCATTCTCCATCAGCAAGAATATCCATATATTCTTCACCAATATAAAGATCAATTGCATTATCTCTATCTGCACGTTTCATATTTTCCTTAAATGGAAGATTAAGTACCTGTGGTGCCTGACGAAGAAGCCAGTTATCAGCTTTCTGTCCTGCAAGTCTTACACAGTGAATTCTTGACTGCTGACCTGCACCTACACCGATTGCCTGTCCATTCTTTACGAAACATACTGAGTTAGACTGTGTATATTTTAATGTAATCATTGAAATAGCCATATCAATTTTAGCTGATTCAGGAATATCTTTGTTTTCTGTAACTACATTGCTGAAGAAATCATCATCAATGTTAAGTTCGTTACGTCCCTGTTCAAAAGTAATACCAAATACTTCTTTATGCTCAATTGGCTTTGGTACATAGTTAGGGTCAATTTCAATAATTGCATATGCCCCTTTCTTCTTTCCTTGTAACATTTCAAGTGCTTCAGGTTCATATCCCGGTGCAATGATTCCATCTGAAAATTCTCTCTTAATAACCTTTGCTGTTGAAACATCACAAACATCTGATAAAGCAATAAAGTCACCATATGATGACATTCTGTCTGCACCTCTTGCTCTTGAATATGCGCATGCAAGTGGTGATAATTCTCCAAGATCATCTACCCAGTAGATTTTTGCTTCAACTTCGCTAAGTGGAAGACCAACTGCTGCACCTGCAGGTGAAACATGCTTAAATGATGTTGCTGCAGGAAGACCTGTTGCTTTCTTTAATTCCTTAACCAACTGCCAGCCGTTAAATGCGTCTAAAAAGTTAATGTATCCAGGCTTTCCGTTAAGAACCTTAATTGGAAGTTCTCCTTCTTCCATATATATTCTTGATGGTTTCTGATTAGGGTTACATCCGTATTTTAATTCTAATTCCTTCATTATATATTCCTCCAAAACTTACACTGATTATTATAATTATTTGTTTTTGTTAACAATCTTTGTTTCGTATTTTCCTGTTTCAATATCAATATATCTTACAAAAAGAGATACCTTGTTGTCTTCGTTTAAGCTGTTCCAAAGCATATCTGTAAATGCGTCCATATCGTCCATCATAGGTACAAGCTTTGGTTCACCTTCAAAACTTGGAAGTGGATTTCCGTCACATTTGTATGTGTGAATAAAATGACCTTCTCCGTTAACAGGGTTATTATATGCAAAAGTATATCTGTTACATGCTTCAGGATTTCCGTTGTTGCTCTTTAAGATAGACATTGCATAATTGTAATTTCCATCTTCAATATGCATAATTCCTGAAATTCTAGGTGTGTAATTAGGAGCATCAGGTTCAAACTCACGTGTTCTAAGTGCCTGTTCAAAAGTCTGCTGCTTATCCATTAATTCGTAAATTGTATCTGTCTGATCGCCGTTAGTTACGATAGTCTTGTTTCCAAGAACACGAACAGGTGCGTAGATAATAAGACTTGGATCAACAAGCTTTGATGGATCAAAAGCTTCTGTGCGGATTCCTTCTCCTTCTTCAACAAAAACACGATTTCTACTGTTTTCGCTTCTTCCCATAATAAAATATGCTGTTACAGCATGCTTTCCATTAGGTGTTTTTCCAATTACGATTCCTCTTCCCGGATATGAATTTTCTTTTAATTCATTTTCAAGTGATAACATCTGCATTTTTTAATCTCCTTAATTTTGATTTTAAGTTTACTTTGGGTTTTAAGTTTTTAATTTAAGATTACTGTTTAATGTAATTCTCTTTGCAGAAAATGGGTCGAAGTTTTTCTGCAAAAAGAATTAATAAACATGTTTTAACTCCTCTGTCCTCTCCAAAGATAGTTAATTGTTTTGCAGAACTTATAAGAAATTTTCTAAAAGAATCTTTCAAACCTTTCTAAAAATTCCACAAAATGAAAAAACCACCCAGGTAACCCAGAGGGTTGCCCAGGCGGTCGACTACGTACATCCATACTCCCTGTGGGTAATCCCACTAATCCGCCAGTCGTATGGAACATATAAGTAGCATAAACTATTTTTTTTCTTTTTTCAACTGTTTTTTATCACAAATTTTTTATAAGATTTAGATGTCAAATCATACAATCAATGTTATAATACAATCTTGTATGAAAAGGAGATGTAAATATGGGAAAAAGAAATAAAAACACGAAACTAGTAGCAAAGATTCTTTCTCTTGCTATGATTACAACAATGATGAGCGGATATGTAGCACCGCCTAAGGAAGTTAAGGCAGACACATTTAACTCATCATATTCTTATGAAGTAAACACACAGGCTACCGAAGTTGAAGCTGCCACATATAATGTTGTGCAATCTGCTTCTAATGTGGTTAATTCTTCTGATTCTTTGGGAAAAGCAATTGAAACTTCAACAGAACAATCCACTGAAATTACTACTACTGAGAAATCAACAACTGACAATACTACAACGGATAGTTCTACAACTAATCCTGCAGAAACAACTACAAAACCACAGGAAACTACAACTGAACAACCTACAACAGTAGACCCTGATGCTTTTGACTTAGTTGCACACAGAGGTTACTCAGCTTATGCACCGGAGAACTCAATTCCGGCTTTTGAAATGGCTGTAGCTTCAGGATTTTCAAAGATTGAACTTGATATCAGAAGATGTAAGCCCGATTCAAACGGCAAGGCTACATGGGTTATCTCACACAACGATTCATTAAAAAATACAATGGGCGTTAGCGTTGATATTTCAGACTCAACTTACAGCGAACTGTTAAAATATTCATATACTAAGGGTAACAATGTTGATGCTTACAGCAATCTTAAAATTGCCACATTAGACCAGGTTATTGACTTGATTAAGAAATACAAATCCGAAGGCAAAAAAGTCAACTGGCAGATTGAACTTAAGAGCGTATCTGACAGTAACTATCCTAACTATTTTGAAAATGAATTAGTTAAACCTTTAAAAAATGCCGGCGTTGAAGACTGTGTAACTTTTATTTCTTTTAGCAAAACTTATTTGAAGAAAATTAAAAGCATTGACAGCACTTTAGCAACTACTTATCTTAGTACTATTTTGGATGAAGATGCAGTAAATGACGCACTTAAATGTAACGCTGAAGGAGTTACTTTTAATGGAGAAAAAAATTATACTACGGAAGCTGCCATAAAACTTGCTTTGTCTAAAGGTTTAAAGGTTGGTGTTTACACACTTGATACCCCTGCAATAATGGGTGTTTATTATCAATGGGGTGCGCGAAGCTTCACAACTAATATGGTTAATCCTAATGAAGTTACACCTACAATTCTTCGTGCCAAGTACAACACTAAAGCTTTTAGTTGCACATTAAGTAAGACAAGTTACACATATGACGGTTCAAGAAAGTTGCCTGCTGTTACTGTTAAATATAAGGATATCGAACTTGTAGAGGGCATTAATTATCAGTTAAGCTACTCTGACAATAAAAATCCGGGAACAGCAAAGGTTTACATATCAGGTATAAACAACTGTACAGATGAAAGAGAATTAAAGTACAAAATTGTTATGCCTAAAGTGACCGGCTTTAGTGATTCAACTACTACAACATCAAAAGTCACTTTAAAATGGACACCTGTAGACAAAATAACAGGATATATTGTTTACAGGTACAACTATTCAAAAAAGAAATATGAAGCCATAAAGACTATCGCAAACTCAGATGCAAAGTCATACAAAATCACTAAACTTGCTTCTGCTACAAAGTACAGATACAGAGTTGCAACATATTTAAAGGCTGATGGCAAAACATATACATCTTCACCTTGCACAGCAAAGACTACGTATACAAAGCCGGCAAAAGTAACAATTAAGTCTGCTAAGAGATATAGCAAGAACAGACGAATCATGGTTAAGTGGACTAACTCACCACGATGCACAGGCTATGAAGTTAGAGTTGCAACAGACAAGAAAATGAAGAATGTCGTAAAGAAATACACTGTTTCAGGCAACACAAAACAGTACGTAAAAGTTAAAGGCCTTACAAAGACAAAGAAATACTACGTAAAAGTAAGAGCCTACTTAAAAGTTGGCAAAAAATACTACTACAGCTCATATAGCGCTGTTGTGAAAAATAAGCCATTGAAAATTAAGAAGAAAAAATAGGGCTTGAATAGTAAGATTGAGTTGCATCCTCAATAAAGTAACAGGGCTCAACGCTAATTAATTTGTTAAACCTTATCAATTAACGTTGAAGCCCTATTTTTATGTCCTGTACCCAGATATTTTAATTTCCTTTTTTTCTGGGGTACGCTCTCTTCTACCTACACCATATTTATGCAATATATGGTTCAATTTTTTGCTTAATGTACCCCGATATTTCATTTTCTTCTTTTTTTGAGGTACGTTATCTCTAATTCGCGCTATTTTTATGCAACATATAGTTTAAGTCTTTGCTAAACGTACCCCGACATTTCATTTTTCGCCTTTTTGGGGGTACATTCACTCTAATCCTAGCCGTTTTTTTGCAACATATAGTTTAAGTTTTTACTAAATGTACCCCGACAATTTATTTTTCTCTTTTTTTGGGGTACGTTCATCTATTTATCCCATATTTTCCTGTTATAACTTCAATTTGTTACATATTGACTAGTTCAAATTGTCCTTCTACACTATAGTAATATAACATTATATTTGAACATTTTTGCTCACAGTATGTTTTTAGTAGTTTTAGAACTCCATACTATTCTTTTACTTCAACAAGCTTTTCGTCATTGAAATACATTTCTTTCACCTGTTCAATATCCATCATATTTTTAAACGGCAGCGCCCAGCTATAACTACATTTTTTGCCATTTTTTGTTTTTCTTTCCGAATAGGGTGCACTGGTTCCACCAATTCCTCCATCCTTTGCAGTATCACATAATTCAACCTTTTTTGCCATTTATAATAAACATATATACTAATAAAAGTCAAAAAAGGACGCCCTCTCGGACGTCCTTCCGGATATTCAATAGTCTTTCACTACTGCCTTATTTAATTTTTATCCAAAAGATTTATTCAAGTTCTTCCACCTTCATTACTCAATTGCAATGAATTTTTCTTCTACCTGTGGTTTCTTTACTTCTTTAGGAACATACATTGTCAAGATTCCGTTTTCAAACTTGGCATTAATATCTTCCTCTGTTACGTTCTTGCCAACAAAGAAACTTCTCTGGCACTTGCCATAATATCTTTCACGACGGATATATTTAACGGCTTCCTTCTTCTGACCTTCTTCGTTGTTCTCTTCTTTATTTTCTGCACTGTGTTCAGCGGTAATTGTAAGGTAACCGTCTTTCAACTGTGCCTTTACTTCTTCCTTGGCAAATCCAGGTAATTCCATTTCAATCTGGTAACCGTCAGCCAATTCTTTAATATCTGAGCTTATATTTCCAGTTGCTGCTACCTGCTTTCTAAATGCAGGTGAAAATTCAAATACATCTCCAAAATCATCAAATAAATCATTCATTCCAAAAATACTAGGTGCTAACATAATACTTACCTCCTTATATATCTGCAATCAAAATCTGTGAATTTAGCTGACTGCATATTGCGACTTCCATTAATCGTAATTGTTAATTTTATTTCTTTCAGGGACTCTCTTTTTTCCCTGTGATTATGTTATAGCACTTTTGTTAGCACTCGTCAACAGTGAGTGCTAATATTTCTTGTAAACAATTTGTTAACTTTTATAATATAAAATGTTATCTGATTTTTAACTTTCCTAATACCCTAACGGTAACTCCAAGCCGCTTTCTTCCATCAGCTCTTTATCCAAAATAATCTCCTTTGTATTACCATCCTTAATTATCTTTCCGTCTGAAAGAAGTATTGTTCTCTCGCAAGTGTCCATTATCATATTCAAATCGTGAGAAGCTATTATTTTTGCCTGATTCAGTTGATTTAATATGTTGATTAGGTTTCGTCTGTTCTTTGGATCAAGTGCCACACTTGGCTCATCCATCAATATAACGTCCGGTTCCGTTGACAGGATTGTTGCAATAGAGGCAAGTTTTTTCTCCCCTCCGGAAAGCTTATAAATCTGCTTGTCCTTTAGCTGTTCAATGTGCACAACTTTCAGCGCTTCCATTGTTTTCTCATTAACTTCTGCCTCAGACATTCCGTAATTTCTCGGTGCAAAAGCAACATCATCAAAAACAGTTGACATAAAAAGCTGACTGTCCGCATCCTGAAAAACGTAGCCAACATTTTTTCTAATAGTCTTTAAATTCTTTTTTTCAAGGGGAATATTGTTGACCATCACATCTCCCTGAAAACCTGTATTTAGACCAACAAGTATTCTTAAAAGAGTAGACTTTCCAACGCCGTTAGCGCCAACCAAGCCCACCGACTCACCCTTTTTTAATTGAAAATTTATATTTTCCAAAACCTTTCTCTTGCTATCATAGCCAAAAGAAAGGTGGGAAACTGAAATTATATTCTCCATCTTTTTGTCCTTTTATGTAAACAAACCGCCCACTATTTCAAAAACAGGGTACACTCTAAAAGCGATAATCACCAGTGTCCATACAATCATCCACACATAATCCCTACCACTTAATTTGTAATTTCTGATTCGCACATTATTAAAATTGTAACCTCTAAGACTCATGCTGTTATGCACATCTGTTGCCCTGTCTATACTTCGTAAAAGCAACTGCCCCGGCAGACTTCCCCAAGCCTTAAAATTAATGCCTTTCTGGCCCGGTGCCCTAAGGCTATACGCCTCAACTATTCTTTTTGTTTCCTTTAGCAACACGTTAATGTACCTGTAAATCAACTGGATAATCATAACAATAATCTCAGGAATATGTATTTTTCTAAGCGCCATGCATACTCGGTCTATAGTAGTTGTAATTATAAGAATATAAATGGAAATCACCGTCAAAATCCCTTTAATCATCAGTGTCACCATGGAAATTTCGCCACCGGTTATTTTCACTCCACCCATTGTCAGCAAAACATTTCTGTCAAAAAAAGGATTAAAAATACCAATTATGCAAATCAATGGCAAAATAAGTCTGATTCTTTTTATACATTTTCCAAATTTAATGTCCCCAAGGTTAAAAATAATCAAGGGATATATTATCATTTCCACTAGACCTGTCACATTATATTTCGGAAAAGAAGTCACCATACAAACATACAAAACCGTTACAAACAGTTTTGCCAGTGCATGTATGTTATTTAGAAAATTATCTTCCCCAGCCTGATTTTCAATAGCACACATTTCGTGTATTGCATTTTCAAATTTTCCCATTATGCTTTCTTTCTAAAAAACTTAAACAAATTGCAGCACACAACGCATAGTAAAATTACTACCACTCCACCTACAATGCCTGAAAATGATGTTCCGGCAATTGTGTCTGAAGACTTAAATCCGTAGTCAGGAAGGATTGCAAGCTTGTCCTGTATTCCCGCAAAAAAGCTGTAAATTCCACCTGTGCTTTCCACTTCCGTAGCTCCTGTGATTTTTGAAATTGACCATTCCAAGCCATCAGGCAAAGATGAAGCCACAAGTGATAAGCCACCTGCAATAATTACTGCCATTGCCAAAAGAATTGCCAAAACTTTTTTGTATGGCATTTTTTCTTTTTTGTCAACAGCTTCAATTCCCCAAAGCAATTCAGGTCTAGCCTCGTAGACGAAGCAAAGAACTGCCCCGGTAATTATTCCTTCAACCAATCCGATGCACAAATGTATTGGCTGCATTACTGAAACAAATGCAGTAAAAGGAAGTTCTGTAATTCCTGAAGCCAAAGTTTCAAGTGTTACTGAAAAAGCTCCAAGTTGTAAAGTAACAACGCAACCAATAATTGACGCTGCCATTATTTTCTTTTTTGATGCGCCGTTTTTCATCACAAGGCGCCATATAACCATCGCTCCTATGAAGCATCCATAAAATGCCATGTTCCACACGTTTGCCCCAAGAGCCATCAAACCTCCGTCAGCAAACATCAAACACTGAATCAGCAAAATACCTATCATTGTCAGGAAACCTGCCGGTGCCCCAAGCATTGCGGACAACAACATTCCTCCGCACAAATGTCCTGAAGAACCTGTTCCCGGTATTGTAAAATTAATCATTTGAGCTGCAAAAACAAAAGCTCCCATTATTCCCATGGTTGGGATTTTAGTCTGATCATCTTCTTTTCTTATTTTTGTAACTGAATATGCTGCCACCGCTGTACTGCAGGCGTACATTGTCCCTGCAACTGCCGGTGATAACAAGGCGTCTGCCATATGCATAAATTTGTCCTCCTAAAGTGTCTTTATTAAATATTCTCCTTCACTTCTCTTATGGAAATGTTATTTTCAATAGCTATTTTCTTCAAATCTTCAAACTCCAACTTGGATTTTTCAACTCCATAGCCATATGTCTTTTTCACATCAATATCTCCATATTGGGTGCTAACCTTCTCAATCTTTCTATTCAAAATCATTCGGCTGCACTTGTATTCTCTAATTCCAATTGTTGACGTATGCTTAAAAATAGTTACGGCAACATCTTCCTTAGCCGACTCTTTGCACATTACATTAAGCAAAGTTCCCTGACGACCTTTTTTCATACTAATTGGCGTAGTGTAAACGTCCAACACATCATCCTGCCAAATCTGTTCCACCGCAAAACTTAATTCTTCCGCAGTCATATCGTCAATGTTGCAACGAAGCTCCACAATGGTGTCTTGGATAGTATCACTATTCTCAATGGTTCTATTATTTTGATTGGTGTCATTGTTACTTTCCGTAATTGAATTGTTTTCTGTCTTTTCTCCAAGAATTGCTCTAATGCAGTTAGCCACCGGGAAGTCTTTGTTTCCCATGCCATAACCCTGCTTCTCCATAATCATTGCAGGCATATTTCCAAACTCATTAACATAGTATTTCAAAATTGCTGCCCCTGTTGGCGTGCAAAGTTCGCCTTCAATATTTCCACTGTAGCAAACCATTCCTTCAAGCAAATTAGCTGTAGCCGGTGCGGGAACCGGAAGTATTCCATGAGCACATTTCACTTTTCCAAAACCTGTATTAATAGGCGATACAACCACCTTGTCAGGGTTAATCTCTTCCATTAACATAGCGCAACATGTTACATCCGCAATTGCATCCATCATTCCAACCTCATGAAAATGGATTTCAGAAACATCCACACCGTGAGCTTTACTCTCAGCCTGAGCTATAAGCTTGTATATAGAAATTACATCGTTCTTAACCTTGTCTGAAACTGCAAGATTTTGAATCGTGTGCTCAATAAAATCAATAGTTGCATGGTAATGAGCGTGATGATGTGTATGGTTATGATGATGTAATTCATCACTGTTGTGTACATCCTCAGACAATTCTTCTTCATCATTAATCAAAACTCTAACATGATTTCCTTTTATACCACATTTAACCGAGCTTTCAAGCTTCACCTTAACATTTGAAATTCCAATATTATTAATTTTTTCAACAAACTTATCTTTATCCGGAACAAGTTCTAGCAAAGCAGACATCAACATGTCGCCTGCTGCACCCATTCCACAATCTAAATACAAAATCCTCATATTAGTTCCTCTTTTATATGTGTTTTCCCTGGAATTATCCGTAATTTCTTCCGAAAGAGCAGGTTTTCTCCCACCCTACTACTTCGCTCTCATATGATTTATCATGCTTGCCTGATATGCTGCTCCGAAGCCATTATCTATGTTGACTACGCTTACTCCGCTGGCACAGGAGTTTAGCATTGATAAAAGAGCTGATAAGCCTCCGAAGTTTGCACCGTAGCCTACGCTTGTTGGCACTGCGATTACAGGGCAGTCTGCCATTCCGCCTATGACACTGGCAAGTGCGCCTTCCATTCCTGCAATTGCGATTATTACGGAGGCACTCATTATTTCGTCAACGTGGCTTATCAATCTGTGAAGTCCGGCAACACCCACATCATAAAGTCTTGTAACCTGATTGCCGAAAACCTCTGCCGTCAACGCTGCTTCTTCTGCAACATACATATCACTTGTTCCTGCCGTTGCAACAACTATTGTTCCAATACCGTCTTTCTTAGGCATTGGTCCAACTATTCCAACCTTAGATATTTCATCATATCTCAAATCTATTTCTTCACTGACAAACTTAGCGGCTTCACTGCTCATTCTTGTTATAAGTACAGTTTCCTCACCACTTTTTTGTAGATACTTGACAATTTCTTTTATTTGTTCCTTTGTTTTTCCTGCGCCATAAATAACTTCAGGCACACCCTGTCTGATGCCTCTGTGGGTATCAATCTTTGCAAACCCCATATCCTTAAAAGGCTCTTCTTTAATGGCAAGCAAAGCTTCTTCCTTAGTAACTTTCCCCGTTGCAACATCATCCAAAATATTCATCAACTCTGATTGTTTCATAATGTGGCCTTTCTTATAATCATATTTCTTTGTCTCGTTTTATGTTGTTCCTATCTGGTTCTCAAATCAAGCAATACCTCATCAAATATTTTTGACAATTCTTCCAATACAACTTCTCGCTTTTCCATAAGTGCCTGTAACTGGCTTTCAGGCATTTGGATTTTGGCTTTGTTGTCCATCCATCTTACTCTGAAATCAGAAAAGCCTAAGTCAAACAACAATGTTTCTGCTGTTTCTACCTGTTTGATTTTTTCTTCATCTATTTCAGTACCTGTTGGTATTCTTGTTGCAAGACAAGCGTATGACGGTTTGTTGTACACGAACAAACCTGCTTCCTTTGACTGCTTTCTTATTTCAGATTTCACGTAGCCACACATTCTAAGTGGGGACAAAACCTTCATCTCCCGCAAAGCCTTCATTCCCGGTCTGTCGTCTGCATCATCTGAAGCGTTGGTTCCATCAAGAATTACTGTCATTCCGTCATTCTTTGCTGCTTCAAGAATTGTTCCAAAAACACCATGCTTACAATAATAACATCTGTTGACCGGATTGTCTGTAACCAGCTTGTTAGACAAAACATCCACATTCAAAATCTTCAAATCAACGCCTAACTGCCGGCAAATTTTTTCTGCATCCTTTTTTTCAAATTCCGGTTGAAAAACAGATTTGACAAAATACGCCTTCACGCTCTTTGCATATTTTTTTGCCATATAAACCAAAAATACTGAATCAACTCCACCTGACAAAGCAATTGCCACATTAGAATATTTTTCAAAAAACTCTTTTATGTTCATTTCTTCTTTTGTAATATTTTTCATTCTTTCAGTCCCTCTTATTTCCATAAACATTTTGTTTTCGATAAATATTTTGTTTTCAATAGCATTTTCTGAACTTTATTTAAGATAATGTATTTGCCATTAATTTTTAATCCAAAATCTTTCAACACCGCCCATTATATCATAGGTTGATTAATCCATAAAGATTTCTTAATTTATTGTTAACTTTTTGTGTATTCTATGGATAGTTTGGTATTTTTTTGGTAGAATTAACGGCGTAGAAAAATTTAAAAAAGAAGCTAAATGTCAATGTTTCCCTTATTGCATTGACCGGGGGTATGCCTGGATTGCCCGAAGCTTACAGGAGGTAATTAATGAACATTTTATTTTTTTTGACACCGAAAGAAAAGGTGTCACATATATTCAATGACGATACACTGAGACAGGTTGTGGAAAAAATGGAGTTTCACGGATATTCCGCCATTCCTCTTTTAGATAAAGAAGGAAAATACATAGGAACAATTACTGAAGGGGACTTGCTTTGGTACCTTAAGGACCACGATTTTCCTGACATCTACCAGTTGGAGGATATTCCTATTACGGACATTGAACGAAAAAGAGATAACAACGCTGTCAACATACAGGTTTCAATGGAAGAACTTTTTGAAAAAGCCACCAACCAGAACTTCGTGCCTGTGGTGGATGACAACAATGTATTTATTGGTATTATTACAAGAAAAGATATAATACTGTACTTGGCTAATAAAGATAACGCAAATTAGTGTGGTTCTTATTAATTTTGTTTAATATGTATAAACGAAAACGGGTTCTGCAAACACGTTGATTTTCTTGCGAAATATTATTTTTTTGTAAATTTGAATACTTTTGTATGCTATAATACTGCTTTTTATTCCAACTCTTCTTTCAGCGTATCTATAAACTTCCTGCACGCCTTGGAGATATATTTCCCTTTCTTATACGCCACGCACATTGTTCTAACCGCATCTTTATCTGAGCCTACCTTGTAGTAGTATGCGTGATTTTTTATGTTGTTGTATTTTATGGTTGTTTCTGTAACGAAAGAGATTCCCATATTGGCAAGTGTCATGGCAAGCCCTGTTACTGTCTGAGATGTTTGCAATATTACGTTAGGTGTAAAACCGGCTTTTTCAAATATGCTGTCTACCATGCGTCTTACATGCTGGTCCTCGTTTAACAAAACAAACTCTTCATCCTTCATTCTGCTTATGTCCAATGTTTTCACTGATGAATAGTCAATTTTGTCACTTAGTAATTTTTCTATTGGAATCTGGTATTCCACTATTTCTTCATTAATTGCCAGGTTTTTCGGAACAACCATAAGCAATCTTTCTTCAAAAAGAGTTTCCTTATCAAATAACTCGCCATCGATTCTTCCATCTGTCAGAAAAATATCAATGTCTCCCAAAAGGCATTTATTCATTATTTCAGGGACTTTTTCTTCTGTTAATTTAAAAGTAATTCCCGGATATTTCTTGTGGAAGACTGACATTGGTCCCGGCAAATATGTTGTTGAAAAACATACAACACTTCCTATTTTTATTTCTCCCTTTTTTAAATCCTGCAAATCTGACATAACATCATTAAGTCTGTCTGTGGCTGATATAACATCCTCTGCGTATTCCAAATATGCCTTACCGAACTCTGTTATTTCAATCGGAGAAATACTTCGGTCAAAAAGCAATACACCCATTCTGTCTTCCAGTTTTTTAATGTAATTGCTTAATGCCGGCTGGGATATTCCCAAAGCTTTTGAAGCCTTTGAGAAACTTTTCTGTTTTGCCACTTCTTTTATATAAGTAAATTCGTTATTATTCATATTAGCTCCACTCCCAATCAATTTTGAACTAATATGATTATAATATTTTTCTGTACTTTTTCCAATGCTATGTTAGCTGATTGTTTAAATGTTCCCATAACTTGGCGTAACCCTCACTTGCAGGTGTAACCGGCTTTTCAATAGTGTTGTACAAATGCTCCTTAATGGTTCCTTCCTTAGACATTACCATAATTCTGTTACCAAGAGATATTGCCTCCTGAATGTTGTGAGTTATAAAAATAACTGTTATTTTTTCTTTTTGTTTCAATTTCAACAACTCACTTTGCAACTGTTTTCTTGTCATGGCATCAAGTGCTGCAAAAGGCTCATCCATTAATATTATTTTTGAACCAAGCGCCATTCCCTTTGCTATTGCCACTCTCTGCTTCATTCCACCACTTAACTGATGTGGATAATAATTAGCATACTGTACCAGATTAACTTTTTCCAAATATTTCTTTGCTTTCTGCTCTCTTTCCGACTTATCCTTCATTCCATTTACTTTTAACGCATATGTAATATTTTTCAAAACAGTTTTCCAAGGAAATAACTGATTAAAGTCCTGAAATACCATTATTCTGTCAGGTCCCGGCTTTACAACCGGCTGACCGTCAACTTTTATGCTTCCTTCATAGTCTTCAAAACCGGCAATACATCTTATTAATGTAGATTTTCCGCAACCTGAAGGGCCAAGAATGCATAAGAAATCTTCATCATTTATAGTCAAATCAAGATTATTTAAAATGACTCTGTCTGAATTATCATATTTTTTTACCAGATTATTTATTTTTAAAACTTCATTGCTCATCGTGTCATTCCCCACTTTCTAAAAGTTTTATTTTCTATGTTGCGGAAAATTCCGTACTCAACTATCATACCAATAATTACGATAACAATAATTGTTGCAAAAACTCCGGCAATGTCAGTATTAGTACGTCTGTCCTGAATAAAATAGCCGATTCCCAATGCTCCGCCTCCGCCAAAAATCATTTCGGCACTGATAAGTCCACGCCACGCTCTTGCCCAGCCTACTTTTATACCTGAAAAAATTCTAGGCAAAGCTGCCGGAAGAAAAACTCCAAAAATCAACTTAACCGGTGAAAGTCCTATATTTCTGCCTACTTCCAAATACAATTCCGGCACTGCATTGAAACCATCAATTATACTTCTTGACATAGGCCACACAACTGCGTGAATAACCATAAAAATTATGGCACCGTCACCTACGCCTATCCAAAGAATTGCTACTGGTATTAAAGCTATTCCCGGTATTAAGTCGCACATTGAAACAATCATATTGTAGATTGTGTAAAATGTTTCGCTTATAACTGAAAGGCTTGAAAAAACCAAAGCCAACGCTATTCCCACAATTAATCCTTTAATGATAAGTGAAAGGGAATGTAACACCATTGTTCCAAGTTCTCTTTCCGTAAAAGCAGTTACAAAAGCTTTTCCAATATCGCCTAATGAGGGGAACAAAATTTCCGGCCAAATTTTCAAAGTATATAATACCTGCCACAAAATAAGAACTGAAACAATAAAAATTATTTTCACCAAACTATTTTTAATATTCTTATTCAAAACTATTCTCCTTTAACATTATCGAATACTAACTCGTCAATACTACTTGCACCTTTGTCTAAGAACTTTTCTTCTACCATAAAGTCTGAAAGATTCATAACTCCCTGCAAAGTTGAATTGTACTGAACAGCACCATCCTTCAACCATGATGCAATTTCATCTTGTGAAGCATCATAAGTTTCAGTAAGGATTTTTGCTGTTTCGTCAGGATTCTCTTCTATATATTTCATTGCTTCTTCTGTTGCGTCACAAAAAGCTTTGTATAGATCAGGATTATTTTTGTATAACTTTTCTGATGCTATTCCTACGATTGATGTGTCACCTTTAGCCCAAACGTCTTCACTTACCGGTATTTCGTGTATGTTATCTTCTTTTACTTCCATTAAATTGTATGGTGCCAATACCATATTACACTGAACTGCACCTGATATTAACGCTGAATATCCGTCTGCATTAGCCATTGCAACTAAGTTTGCATCTAAGGCATGAGCGTCGCCCAATTCCTTCTTTGCAGCCATAGCCAATAATATATGAGGCTGACTGTTAACCTGAGTTACAACAATCTGGTCGCTTGATTTTATATCTTTCAAAGTCTTAATGCTACTGTCATTAGTCTGGATTCCGCAAGAAACTGCTGCCAAACCTGTACAAATCTTGTACGGTGTCTTTGACATAATTCCGTTAATTGCAACTGATGTTCCAATGGCACCAATGTCTATTGAATCTGCTGTAATCCCTTCGCTAATTGCTGCGCCACTTGCCAACAACTTCCAATCTACATTTACGTCTTTTCCATAATGCTTCTCAATAAGCTTCTTCTCCTTCATAACCAACAGTGGTGTGTATGAAAGACCATTCTGATAGGCAATTACCAACTTATCATTTTTCTCTGCTGATTTTTTAGTTCCACAAGCTGTTAAAGACAATGCCAAAACAAGCGATAATGCTACTGCTATACCCTTTTTTATTCTTCTCATATCAATTCTCCTTTTCGTTCATTCTTATAACTTTTTCATTATAACTATTATTATTTAATAGTTATGCTGTTATGGATAATAACATCTTAATATGAAAGAAATATGATAAGTATTAATAATGTGGAATATTGAAAACAAAAAAGTACGTGTATGTTTTGGAAAGTCCCAAACCATACACGTACTTTTTACAGAATTGTTAAAATACCAACTGTAAAACAATCCATATATTCAATAACTATATTTTTATGCCACCACATCAAACTGTGAATTGTACAAGTCTGCGTAGAAGCCTTTCTTTGCCATAAGTTCTTCGTGTGAACCCTGCTCGATTATATCTCCATCCTTCATTACAAGAATTATGTCTGCATTCTTAATTGTACTAAGTCTGTGAGCTATAACGAAACTTGTTCTGCCTTTCATAAGGTTATCCATGGCTCTCTGGATTCTATGCTCTGTTCTTGTGTCAACTGATGATGTTGCCTCATCAAGAATCATTACAGGGTTGTCTGCAAGGATTGCTCTTGCTATTGTAAGAAGCTGTCTCTGACCTGCAGAAACATTAGATGCTTCTTCATTTAACTCGAAGTCATATCCACCTGGCAATGTTTTAATGAAATGATGTGCATGAGCTGACTTAGCTGCTGCAATTACTTCTTCATCTGTTGCATCAAGTCTACCGTATCTGATATTCTCCATTATTGAACCTTTAAACAACCATGTGTCCTGAAGAACCATTCCGAAAGCATTACGAAGTTCATTTCTGTTGTAATCCTTTAAATTATGTCCATCAAGTTTTATTTCTCCTGAGTTAACATCATAGAATCTCATAAGAAGTTTTACCATTGTTGTCTTTCCTGCACCTGTTGGTCCTACAATTGCTACCTGCTGACCTGCCTTAACGTGAGCGTTAAAGTCATTTACAATAATGTTATCAGGATTGTATCCGAAATGTACATGTTCGAAATCAACAACTCCCTTAACATTTTCAATAGGAACAGGATTTTCAGTAATCTGATCTTCCTCTTCTTCCTCAAGAAATTCGAAAACTCTTTCTGCTGCTGCCATCATTGACTGCATCATATTAGTAACCTGGGCAATCTGTGCTATAGGCTGTGTAAAGTTCTTAACATATGTTATAAATGCCTGAATATCGCCGATTGTAATCGTTCCGTTAATTGCAAGGAACGCACCTGAAATAGCTACTCCAACATATCCTAAGTTACCAACAAAAGTCATAATAGGCTGCATCATACCTGACAAGAACTGAGATTTCCAAGCTGAATTATACAAAACATTATTTGTCTTCTTAAATTCATCTATTACATCCTGCTCTTTTCCAAAAGCTTTAACTACTAAATGACCGCCGTAATTTTCTTCAACCTGACCATTAATATGACCTAAATATTCCTGCTGTGTTTTAAAGTATTTCTGTGAATGCTTCATTATAAAGCTTATAAAAATCATACTAACAGGAAGTATTAATAATGTTATTAAAGTCATAAGCGGACTAATTGTTAACATCATTATTACTACACCAATCATAGTTGTTAATGAAGTAATAAGCTGTGTTACACTTTGGTTTAAACCATTACCCAATGTGTCAACATCGTTTGTAATTCTTGAAAGTACTTCACCATATGTTCTGCTTTCAAAATATTTCATTGGCATACGATTGATTTTTTCAACAATTTCACGACGAAGTCTGTAACATAACTTCTGTGTAATTGTTGACATTGTAAAGCCCTGAACTAAGTTAAATAATGAGCTTATTCCATAAAGAACCAATACTATAATAAGTATTCTTCCAATATAACCAAAATCAATACTGCCTGTTCCGGAAATCTTGGACATTAAACCTTCTGCTAATTTGGTTGTAGCTTTTCCCAAAATCTTAGGGCTTACAATTGAAAATGTGGCACTTGCTATGGCACATATCATAACAGCAATAATGGCTATTCTGTATCTTCCGGCATATTTAATAAGCTTCTTTAATGTCCCCTTAAAGTCTTTTGCTTTCTCTCCCGGTTTACGATTCATTCTTGGCATGGCTTAGTCCTCCTTTCCTTCAATACTTGCTGCAAACTCTGCTTCTGAAAGCTGAGATTTTGCAATCTGCATATATGTTTCACAAGTTTTTACAAGTTCCTTATGTGTACCCTTTCCTACAAGCTTTCCTTCATCCAAAACAAGAATCTGGTCTGCGTGAAGAATTGTGCTTACACGCTGTGCAACAATAAATACTGTTGCATCTTTAGTCTTTGGTTTAAGTGCTTTTCTAAGCTGTGTATCTGTCTTAAAATCGAGTGCAGAAAAACTGTCATCAAAAATATAAATCTTTGGATTTCTTGCTATTGCTCTTGCAATTGAAAGACGCTGTTTCTGCCCACCTGATACGTTTGTACCACCTTGTGCAATTGCACTTTCAAATTTGTCAGGTTTGTCTTCAATAAATTCTGTAGCCTGAGCAATCTGTGCTGCTTCCTTAATTCCTGCTTCATCTATTCCCGGTGCACCATATGAAATATTGGAATTAATATCACCTGAGAATAAAATACCTGTCTGTGGAACATATCCAATCTGTGAACGCAATGTTTCAATTGATATATCTCTAATATCCACACCGTCCAAAGTAATTTTCCCATTAGTTACATCGAAAAATCTTGGAATTAATTTTGCAAGAGTAGATTTACCACTTCCGGTACTACCGATAATTGCAACTGTCTGTCCCGGCTTTGCCTCAAAATCAATATCTTCCAAAACATTTTCTTCGCCGTCTGCATATTTAAAATCAACGTGGTCAAACTTAACAACCGCATTGTTTGTTTTTTCTGTTAATGCATTGTGGTTGTCTTTTATGGTAATTTCTGTTTTTAATACTTCATCAATTCTGTTAGCTGCAACTGCTGCTCTTGGAAGCATAATTGAAACCATTGTAAGCATTAAGAATCCCATGATAATCATCATTGAATATGTGATAAATGCTGTCATTGTTCCGACTTCCATAACACCCTGATCAATCTTCTTTGCCGCAACCCAGATAATAAGAACTGAAACGCCGTTCATTACAAACATAAGTGCCGGCATCATAAATGACATGGCTCTGTTTGTAAAAAGCATTACTCTTGTAAGATTGCCGTTGGCTTCTTCAAATCTTTCTTCTTCTTTCTTTTCTCTACTGAAAGCTCTGATAACTGAAAGACCTGTTAAAATCTCTCTTGAAATAAGGTTGACCTTATCAACTAATTTCTGCATTATATTAAACTTAGGCATTGCAACAACCATAAGCACGCCTATGATACATACAACAACTGCCACTGCAAGAACAATTGTCCATTCCATTCCTGAACTGTAATTAACTACGTTAATGATTCCGCCAATTGCAAGAATAGGTGCATAAAGTACCATTCTAAGAAGTATAACCGAAACCATCTGTATCTGCTGCACGTCATTTGTACTTCTTGTAATTAGAGACGCTGTTGAGAACTTATCAAGTTCCGCGTTGGAAAAACTCATAACTTTTGTAAAAATTTTCTCTCTTAAATCTCTACCAACTCCTGCTGCTGTTTTTGATGCAAAGAAACCAACAAGAATTGCCGCGATTACCATAAGCAAAGTCATTGAAATCATCTTTGCCCCTGTTTTAAACATATAGTCTGTCTGCAACTTATCAAGGTCCTTACCGCAGGCTTTATATTCACTCTTTGCAAAACTCTTAGCATATGAACTAATAGTTGAATCTCCAAGACTTGAAAGTTTCTTTTCAAAAACCTTTCTTAAATCATACATTAATGTTGGACTTTGTGGATCAACACCAAATTCCTGTAGCTTCTTAGCCATTTTCTGCTGTTGCTCAGGAGTCATCTGCTGTGCATTACCACTCATATTTTTAAACTGTGAATCCTGCTGTGATGACATCATGTAATATACTGCAATAACATTGCCAAATTCACTGTCTAATTCTTCCAAATTATCTTTGTCTGTGTTCTTAAGCTTATAGGCTTTGTCAGACTTGCTAAACTCATAAGCATGATCCCAGTCTTTTGTCTCCTGTTCATTCAAAAACAGCTTCAAACTATTGTAACTGTTCTCTGTTATAAACTCAGGCATCTGATGTTCAACACCGCCATTAACAATACCAACATCAATAATGTTAGATGTATAGTCCGGCAATGATAAGTCACAATACGCCTGAACAACAAGTAATGCCAATATTAAAATTACAAAGTACCAGTATTTCTTTAAATTTTCAAAAATATGTTTCATTACTGTTTTCCTTTCATATCATTATTTTCCTTCATTATAGTTCGAGTTTTTTCTAATATTCTTAAAAGATTTTCAGTGTCCTCCTCTCCAAGTCTTTCCAAATAAGCTACTACGCCTTTAAGCATTCTCTCTCTTCTACCTTTTACTGCATCCCAGCCTATGTCTGTTAATACAATATTCACCTTTCTTCTGTCCCCTTCAAGGCTAATTCTTTGAATATAGCCTTTCTTCTCAACTGCTTTAAGAAAAGCTGCCACTCTTGCAGTACTTACATGCGCACTCTTAGCAATCTCATTAGGCATTAACCCATTGTCACTATGTGCTAAGCATTCCAACATAATGGCTTCTCCCCTTGCCATCTTATGAAGGTTATCGCTCATCTTAGACTGCTTCGCCATCATATTAAAGTTTAATAACTCCTTTGCTTTCTCTTCATAATATTTCTTTTTATCATCCATTAGAATATAAATGCTCCTTTACTCTTTTGTTGTTCAAAGAAAATCGCTAACACTATTAATTATTAACAGTGTTAGCGATTATAGTACTAATATTATAATATGTCAATAACTTGGTGGAAAATAAAATGTGGTGGCAGCAAATGAACAAATTTACTCTTGTACTAACACTGTCGAAAATCGTTGTGGTAAAGCGTGAACGTGGGAGCTTGGACTAGAACAAGCTACTCTTGTACTAACACAGCCGAAAATCGTTGTGGTAAAGCGTGGACGTGGGAGCTTGGACTTGTCCCAAACAATTATTATCAATTATTTACGAATATTACAGCGTTTTTTGTTCAGAACTTCGTAATGGATAAGAATTACGTGTGATATTATGTTTTTGATATATGACACGTAATTTTTAGGAAAATATAAGCATTATAATAAGTAATTACTTGTCATTTGACATTTTTTTCATCTGACACGTAATTCCCAGTCAAATTATACTGAAAAATTTAAAAATTACTTGTTATATAAAGTTTTTTCTCTGTGACACGTAATCCCCAATTAAATTGCATAAAACCCAAGAGATTTTACTTGTCATATAAAAAATTTTCTCTGTGACACGTAATCCCTATTTTCAAACAGCTTTTAAACTTTGTTTTTCCAAAATCTATTTTATGCATAAAGAAAGGCTCCCGCAGGAGCCTCCCCTGGAATTCTATCTTAAATTATATGTAGCCTACGCCGCATATTTGCTTATTGCCTCATATACCTGCTCTGATTCATTTCCAATTGCAGTAACCTCCACTGGATTTGACAAGTCCAAACTAAAAATTCCCATCATTGATTTTCCGTCAACGGTTGTCCTTTTTGATTTGATGTCGATTTCTGCTGAAAATCTGTTGACAATGTCTAGAAATTCCTCAATTGCATTAATTGATCTAAAACGTATTTTCATTTTTCCCTCCTAATTCATTTATAAAATATAGTGTTTTTGTTATTTCTCACTTCTGATAGTCCCAGAAAATTTTGGCACAAACACGTTGTGTTTCCAAAATTTTCTGTATACTATCAGACTAAAAATATTCCAGAAAACACTATATTCTATTCTATGAATCCATCTCAACACTTATTCCTACTTTCCTGCATTTCTTCGTTTCAACTTAATTGTCTTACATTTCTTCATCCCATTTATCCCCAACATTCCTCATTTCCTCTCGCATCTTATTGTAATCCTATCCCTGCCTGTATAGTCACAAGTGAATAAGGTTAGTGCATAGTTTTCGTTTTGCATTTGCTCTGAGTTGCTGCCATTTATTTTTTCTTTAGCGGTTACACAGTAGTTGTAGGTGTTGTTTTGTAAGTCGGTGTATTGTACTTTGTCGCCGTTTTCAAGTTGGTTTATTTTGCCAAAGTGGGCGCTGTAGTTGTGGGCGGCTATTATCAGGTTTGAATCTTTTGCCGTGCCTGAATATATACATGGTGATTTTTTTAAGTTTGCCTGAGTTGTTTTTTTCATTACAGGCAATTCAAGATTTAACTTTGGAATTTTGATGTAGCCGTCATATTGATTCAAATCCTTGTTCAAATCTTTTTCCTCCTCCGAAGTTTTTAAATTGCTTTCTTCTATTTTTTCTTTCAGACTTAACAGAACTGTGTTGGATGATTTTTGTGCCAGATTGTCTTCTTTTTTGTTGTGAAACAAAACTGCCATAGCACACATTATAAGTATTAAACCTACTAGTGTAACTACGGCAGATTTTTTTTTATTCACTTTTATTTTCCTTTTTTAGTAGTTGTATTCCTATTCCTATGCAAACAAATCCTACTATTAGTAGGACAGGAATAATCCACTTAAGCTGCCCTGTTTGTGGCAATATGCCAAAATATTTTGAAGTTTCATCCGGCTTATTCTTTGGTGTTTTTAATGTTTTGGCTTTAGGTTTTGTTGTGTTTTCTGTTGGTTTAAACGTGGTTACCTGAGTTGTTATGTTGTTATCGTTTACTTCCACTTTCAACTCTGTGTCAACGTTGTATTCTATTTTTTCTCCAGCAGGATTTTGGGCGTTGTAGTTAGGCACTGAAATCAAATATGCCATAAATCGGTATGCTTTGTCATTTACAATTGCGTCGTTCACTTCCACCAAATAAAGTCCTGGTTGAAGCCCCTGAAAAACAGCTTTTCCGTCAGCAATTGTCGCCACGGCAGTAGGCTTTTCGCTCTTTGCCACTTCTTTTGCCACAAAAGCAAGCCCCTCCCATTCCTTTGCTGTGGTATTGCTGTCTATTTCATTTAGTTTAACCTTTATTTTTTCAATTACGTTATTACCATTAATAAAGGAATATTCATAATTGTTCATTAGTTCATAATTTCCTATTGTGTTGTATTTCCACAATTTTGTAATATCAGCTGTTTTGTACAATTTCACTTGCAATTGTGCGTTATTAAGCTCCGGATTTTCTTTCGGCACCTGAACCATAAGATTACAAAGTTTACCAATGTCTACAGCGTTTTCTGCCAAAACTTTTCCATTGCTTAAGACCAAACAGCCAAACAAAAAAATCAAAGTAAATCCCACACAAATCTTATTTAAAATACAATCAATTCTTAATTGACTAATTCTACAATACTTGCCTAATATGTGTTTTGCCAATCTTCCCTGATTGCTTTTGCAATGCTTCTTCAATCTGCTTTCTCCCCCTTTCTTATCAAAATAACCAACACTACTGACGTTGCAATTATCCCAACTGCTGCGCCGCCTAGAATCCACAAGTTTGAGTTGCTGTTTATTTTTCTATCATAACTCTCATTACTATTTTCTACTCTTTTTCCCCTAACTAATAATCTGTGAGTGTTGACACCGTATGGGGTACAGGTTAGAAGGGTAATGTAGTCCTTACCCCCCTTTGTCTGCAATGCTTCCGCCAATTTTGCCTTGTCGTTTTTGTCTATCATTGGATAAATCCGGTCAACCTGATAAGTCAAAACCTGATTAAGCACATAAATATAAAACCTGTCTCCCTCTTCAATTCTGTCCAAATCCGTAAACAGTCTGGAGCTGGGCAGCCCCCTGTGAGCCGCCAAAACTCCATGTGTACTTTTACCCCCTACCGGCAGGCTTGAGCCTTCCAAATGCCCCACATATTTTTGCAAAACTTCATTGTCAGTAGAGTGATAAATTGGAAGTTTTACGTCAATCTTTGGAATTGAAATATATCCCATCATGCCGTCATTGTTTAAATTAAGACACTTGTTGTACTCACTGTTTTCATCAAAGGAACTTTCTTCATTATCTTTATTATTATCTTCATCAGTAGCATTGTCACTGTTATTGACACTATTATCATTATTTGAGACAAATCCGTCATCAGTTATGTTAAATCTTAAAGCTTTATTATATTCGTCGGCCTTCCTTTTCTCATCCTCATAACTGATTTTGCCCTGCTTCACAGACTGTTCAACCTGCCTGTCGTATACGGTTATAACTTTTCGCCGGCATATTTCGTTCCACTCGTTAGCCACAATTGGATACAAAATAAAACCAAATCCTACAAGAAAAATTACAACCATAATAATTTTAGATATTAATCTGTTCCCCTTCAATTACGAAAACTACCTATCTTAAACTTTTTATTTTAAAGCTGTCTGAAACTCTTTTTTCTATCTCAAACTATCTGTCCTGTTCCAGCTTGCTTTTTCCTCTTAAAATCATATGAAGACCTAACGCTGCTGCCACAAATACAACACCTACAATTGCAAAAATAGTTGTGCCAACGCCACCTGTTGAAGGTAAAAAGCTCATTTTTGAGTTCTTTAAAATAGCAGATTCAGAAATATTTCCCTGACTGTCTTTTGTTGAAGTAATTGTTTTGATTACTCCCTTATCGCAAGTTGCAGTATAAGTTGATGTAGCCTTGTCATCGATTTTTATTGTGTATGATTTTAAAGTTCCATCCTGATTATATTCTGCTGTGATAACAACTGTATGTTTTGCGTCATTTAATGTAAAACCGTCAGGCGCATCTGTTTCCTGCAATGTGTACTCACCTGCATCAAGACCTGTAAACTTAAGATATCCGTATTTGTCAGATGTTGCCGTGTAAGATTTCTTAGTTTTATTATTTGTCAAAGTAAAAGTAGCACCTTCAAGGGCCGTTGTTGTAGTGAAAATTCCACTTTCTTTTTCAGTTTCAACCCATTGGTACTCCCCTTCTTCTACCTTAATTAATTCCTTAGTCTTCTCGTTCCATTTCTCAGTACTCTTGCCAAATAAGTTAGAATCAATGCCAAATGTGTACACGTAAACTTTATCTTCACCGGTTTTTGCAGTAGAATCACTGGCAGGATTGTTTGAGTATTCAAGGTATGCCTTATTAATGTTTGCATCAAAGTTTACACCTGCTTTTTCATTAAGTTTTGCCTGATATTCAACCTGAATCTTCTGGCCAGGATGTTCAAGAATAAATTTTGAGTCAAATGTAATTTCAATAATGCCTCCATTTACTTTAGGTGTAACTTTAATATTCTCTCTGTTATTTTCATATTTTTCAATAAAGCACTTCATTGAACCATCCACGTAGTCAAGTCCTTCGCTCATTATGTCATAAATCTTGTAAGTTACTTTCTTGTATTCCCTGCTATAAGATGGAACAGTTGCACTTAAGTTAAAAGTGATTTTGTCGCCAATTGCAATATCGTCACCTTTGCTGTTTTTGCTTGAAGGTGTAACGATTGTTTTTTCAAGCTTAGGTGTTGATGACTTTGCCCAACATTTTTGAGCTTTAATTTCAAAATCAGAATCTGCACTGATTGCACCGTTTGTCAAAGTGTTGTCGGTAGCTGATTTTGAATAATAAATACCGGCAATCATTGGACTGTAAACTGTTTCAGAACCGCTTGTTACCATTACAAGATAATAACCTACAGGAAGTCCATTAAGTGTAACTTCCGTGTCCCCTGTGGCAACTTTCTTCTCTGCTGCAACTGTCATAGTGGCTGCATTTGATGCCATATCAATTACTTCCTGTGCTGTTGGTGCAACAGGATCTTTTACGTAGTTGTTTATTGCCGAATAACCTGTGAAGCCATACTCATTGTAGTCGGCTTTTACAAACTGATATGCGGTAACTGTGTCTCCCGGCTTTAGGTTGGTTACGTTAATGCTGCCTGTGTCCTTGCCAGATGGCAGAGTTTTTTGTGCGCCAAAAGCGGCTGTGCCAAGTGTTAACATTAAAGTCATTGATAAAATGACTGCTAAAAATTTTTTCATTTTTCCCCTTTCATTCTTCCCTTCCTGAGTTTGACGGAAAATTTTGTTGCAAACACGTTATGTTTCTTATTTTGCTCCGCCGCCTATTGTATGTCGAAAATTGAAACTCGCCTTCGGCTCAAACAGTCACTTTTACGACATACGCTATGCTCGCAAAATGGCGAAACATTGCCTATTGTTTGCGTCCAAATTTTTCCGTCAAACTCAGGGATATAATTCAAATTTTAAAAATTGATTTTCCTGTTGCCCACCTCTATTTGTGTCAAAATTTATTTTCAAAATAAAAGTAATGGGCAGTCTTATTTCAAATGTTGTCTGACAGTATTTTCTAATTTTTAAGTTGTCTCTGGGTTTCTTTTTTTGTATTGGTTGTAGATTAGTGATATTGCTATTAGTATTGCTCCTATATATGTGTATGTGTTTGTTCCGTTTCCGCCTGTGTCGGGCAGTTGGTAGATTTTGTTTGTGTTGGCTGCACTTATGGTTAGTTTGCCGTTGTTGCCTAGTGTTGCCGTTATTGTTTTGTTTTTTATTTTTCCATATGATTTTGAGTATTGCTTTGTTTTGGTTGCGTTTTTGTCTTTGGCTATTTCGCCTTCCTCATAGCCTACGAAATTTGGATTTTCTTCATAACCGTAGTAGTATGGGTTTTCCCAGTTTGGAATGTATGTGGCTGTTGCTTCTTTGCCCTCATCCCACATATTTGTGTAGAGTATTTTTTCCATTTCCATTGTTTCAAAAGTGGCTGCTTCAAGGATTGCTTCTTTGGTTGGACCTACTTTGTAGCATAGTCTGATTGGCAATGCCTTGGTGTATTGTGTGCCGCCTTGGATTTGGATGTTTTCCGGTAACAGTTTGGATGGTATTGTGAATTTTACGGTTTGTAATCCTTTACTGTTTTTTGTTACTGTGACTTTGATGTTTTTTAAGTTTACATCATCATTTCCATCTGTTGCCGATGGAACTTTTCCTTCATATATATAGGTGGTAACGTCACCGTCTTCTGAGATTTTTGCTGCTTTGTAATTTATGCCATTGTATCTTAGAATCGGTGTTTCCTTTATTTCCATTCCCTGACCTATTTTGTCAGTAAACTCTACTGCGTTATCAAGTCCTTCTTCCACACAGGAATGATAGTTGATTATTTCCATGCCTTCCTGCAAAAACTGCTTAAAGATTTGCGCCAGTGTTTCGCTGTCCATTGCATCATCTTTTGCCATTTTGCTGTTGTCGGCATAATCATAATTGCTGTATGGATTGGTGTAATAATACGTGGAACTTTTTGCCTGAACTCCCGTATTTTTACTTCCTACAGTTATCTTTGTATTATCGGCATATTGTTTTGTCAAAGCCTTGTGCAATTCGTTAGCTCGCGGATCTTTGCTGTTCTTACATCGTTCAAGATTCTGCGCCGTGGGATGAAGTACCTGACTAATGTAGTCATAACCTTCCCCTTCAGTAACGCCTACACCAACTGTAAAAAACTTGTTGTTTTTATGGTCTGCCTGACCATTGTAATGCTTACTTACACTGTCCTTATAATACTTTGCCGTAAGAATTGTGTAATAACCAAAAATCCCCTTGTCATTTTCTGAATACTCCTTGTTATTGTCCGTAGTATTTTCACTTCCACAACATGAACCGTCTCCAAATTTTTTATTCGAAGGCAAATTCTTGTAATCCGAATTGCCAAGGGTAGGGCAACCATCTGATAGCAAAAGAATATTAGGTGTTCTTGTTACTTTCTGACCAGAAACACTGTCAGTGTAAGTTGTTGTTTTTTCATTAATAAGAATATCCGCCCCCTGCTTTATTCCATCCTGAATGTATGTTGCCCCATATACCTCAATTGATTTCGATGCCTTATCTGTAAGATTGTTTGTACTTTCGTTTTTAATTTTTCCTATATCTAATTTTTTGTAGCCATCATTCTTAGATGATTTTGATACAGAAAAATAAGAATTGGTATTAGAGTAGTCTGCCTTGCTTCCAACATAATATCTTCCAAGCGGCAAAATCTTTGTGGCTTTTGTGTTGTATGCCACAACCGCTACCCTGTTATTGTCATCTTCTTTCATCAAATAAGTAATGGTCTTGTTTACAGCTTTTACCAGATTATCAGCCCTCTTGCCATCGCCATCCACAGACATACTTCCTGAAATATCAAGAACAAGTACCACATCTAAAGGTACATGAATTATTCCCGAAGTCGTATCAATATACTTCTGTCCAAGTGCTGACAAAATTACGCTAAATTCTCCCGGATTATAACTTTTAAATATGGAATAATCATCTTTTCCATACATTACTGACTTGTCAGTTTCTATCCTTCCGTCATCTTTGTTTTTTCCCTGAAACAAAGATTCAATGTAAGATGTGGAGCTGTCAGAAACGTAAATACTTTTTACCGGTGTTCCCTCATCAGTCTTTAGTGTATCCGTTCCCGGCCCTATACTTCCAAAAACCGGTTGAAACATTGTCATTGTAATTGCCATACATAACATACATGCTCCATACTTTTTCATCCTTTGCCTTTTCCATAGCCGGAAAAACCTGTGCATTATTTCACCTCCTCATTGTTTTTTGCAGGAAAAATTCCTAACAGTTCAATATATTCAAAATGCCGAAAAAGTATTAATAATTTTTTGAAATGGATAAATAATCTTCAATCTATAACTGTGAGATAATTTATCTTGACAAAAAAAACACAGGGCTAATCGTAGCTGATTAACTCTGTGCCTTTTTTATTATTCCTCTTCTACCTTATTAATTATGAAATCATAGTCTTCCTTCGATAATTGGTATGCTTTATCTTTGTTCTTCAAATAACATATTTTGTCCTGACTTCGCAAATACATTATTCCTATGTCATTGTTGCAATCTATCTTTATATTGAAAGATTCATCAAACTTAATATCCGAATTAGAAACAGTTTCGAAATTCTTCATATGTGCCACAATCTCATTCTGTTCTTTGCCACTGTAAGTTTGTATTTTCTTTTCATTGACATATATAGAAAGGCTGTTTGAATTAACTTCAAACATTCCCGTACCTTCGCCGCCTTTTCTGGTGCTGTTAATACTCAAAACTGCGAATATGGCAATTGTAAGAATAAGCGCCATAAAAAGTACGACTATATTTTTTCTTCTCAACATAAGTTATCTCCATTGATTTTGACGATTTTGATTAAAATATGCTTCCATAAGCATAGGATGTTCCGTAATACCATCTGTCTGAAACTGGAATTACATCATACACAGCATTGTTATACTGATAATTATCCAATGCCTCTTTTCCGTTAAACACATACACTAAATCGTTCACTTTATAACCGTAACTATATAAATGCGTATTTTGAAATACAACATAATTCTTTTCTATTTTAATTGATTTTATATTGTTTGACATAATGTACTTTAAAATAAAATCATACATTTCTTTATTCAACTCTATTTCATCGCTCATTTTAATACAATCTTCATAAGTATATCCTCCATCATCTGTATTAATTCCTCTTCTACCATACTTCAATTCGATGGACTCTCCTGGATTATTATATTGAAAATATTCCGCTATTTTTGCTGTATCTGTTTTATTATCAGTTATCATCTTTTTAATTGCATTGTCGTCAACTTTCTTAATGTTCTTTACACTTCCCAACAATGCATAGTTAACCACACTTATCTTTATCTTCTTTTGAACTCCGTTGTGAGCCATTACATATATGTATGCTGTTCCTGTTGTTTTGTCTGAGGCTGCTGTTATTCTGCCATTCTTGTCCACTTTAACAAGACTTAGATTTGAGGAACTCCATCTTATTTTTTTACTGTAAGCCTTCTGCTTTACTTTCTTTGTGTTTTTTACTTTCTTGCTCTTCTTTGACTTCTTTGTAATCTCAACTGTTGGTTTCAGTCTTGAACTTTCACCAATTCCCAACTTGTATTCCTTCTTAATATTTTCAAATCCTGTTACATTCTGTTTCCTTGAATTAGCATTTGTCTTTACAACCTTTATCTTTAAGCTTTTTGTGCTTAATGTTTTTTTACCTCCAGCATTCTTATATGACTGTATTTCATATGTATATGCCTTGTTTGTTTTTACTTTTTTGTCTGCGTATTTTGTCTTTGATGACTTGATTGTTTTAAGTTTTCTGCCATTTTTGTATATAATGTATCCATCAGCTTCATTGTTTTTCTTCCAACTGAGGACTATGCCTTTCTTGGATGACATGCCCTTGAAATATGATGGTACTGTTAACGCTTTATTAGTTGTTTGTTCTGTGATGATTGTTGTATTTTCTTCCGCCTTAACATTTTCTTTAACAATGCCTGTGCATAACAATAACGTTGTTATTGTAACCATTGCTGAACATAGTACAATTCTTTTTTTTACTTTATTTGACATAATTTTGTCCTCCTATTTCTTAGTATTTACTTCTATCTTTCTTACTGGTGAATAGATTTTTTTACCTGATTTTGTTTCATAAAATGCCTTTATGTAATAAACATAATTTTTGTTCTTACTTACTTTTGAGTCTGTATAATTGGTTGTCTTCTTATTGTTAATAGTCTTAATTTGTTTTTTCTTTCCACTGCCGATTTTTCTTGATATTACATAGCCACCTTTTAATGATTTATTGTTATAATCATATGACATTTTATTCCATTTTAATTTTATATTCTTGACAACTCCTTTTTTATTATTTTGTTTATTAGCTTTTAATTCAGGTGTGCCTGTTGTAATCTCTGGAGATATAATTGTTTTTGTGAGCCTTTCGGTTCCTAACTTTCCATTTTTATATGTTACATATTTGTAATACGCAACTATTTTATACTTATATTTCTTTCCTAATTTTGCCTTTTCAGTTCTAACCCAAGAACTACTATCTGCACCTCTATACAAGGTTGTTGTTTTTTTAATTACACCTGATATATCATTTATCTTTGTGTATATTGAAATTACACAATCATAATTTATTATACCATATTTTTTAGTTAGGGCTGATAATACTAATTTAGTGGAGCCTTCTGACACTCCATAAACCGTTGCTGTTGAATTATTACCTTCAACAGTTGCCACACCTATATTCTCTGTAACCCAAGTTACATTTTCAATTGTTGTGTCACTTGGAGTAACCTTTATAGAAAAGTTCGGATTTGAATTTCCAACCTCAATGCTTCTATGTTCAATTCTTTCATTCAGTGATTCACTCCAAATCTCTATCTTAGCTTTCTCATCTGCCATTACATTTAAATTAGGCTGTTTAACAAAACTTATAGCTGAAATTATAATCAGCATCATTACTAATATTTTTTTACTCATAATATTCCCTCTTTAATGTTATATTTCTAGTTCTTCATTGTAAACGTACACAAATATGCCTGTTTACCTTTTTCAAGTAGCTTTCCTGCACCTTTTGTTTCAGGCATAGCCATAACGCAGTAAAAATTATTCTTTCCTGTTTCTTATTACTTTCAGCCCAATAGCATATAAAAAGGGAGTCTTCCACTTTATTATGGAATGCTCCCTTTGCAACTACTACGTTTTCAACTTTTTAACTGGCGTTAAAATTCATACTTTAATATCTCGCAATTCTTTATTCCAAACGCCGCATATTCTTCGTTTGTCATATCGTGGAAATATGAATTTACTACTCTTGATATGCCATTATGGGCAACAAGAAGATATGTCTTCTCGCCTGATTCTTTCTTCAAGTCATCCAATAGATTATAGATTCTCTGAGCCATTTCAAACATTGATTCGCCACCGTCAAAATGATTTATGAAGCTCTTTTTTGCCTCTTCAAATTCTTCGCCGTGTCTTGGTGTAGATTCGTACTTTCCGAAATTCTGCTCCTTTAATCGGATTTCTTCTCTCATCGGAATCCCTGTTACTTTCCCAATATGCTTCGCTGTATCTGCTGCCCTGCTAAGTGGTGAGTACAAAATTTCGTCGATTTTTATTCCCTCCTTCAAAATCTTCTGTCCCAACTCCTCAGCCTGCTTATGTCCTAATTCTGTCAAGCCAATATCTGTTGCTCCACATATTTTATTTTCAACATTCCAAAATGTCTGCCCATGTCTTGTAAAATAAACCTGTCCCATAATTTCTCCTTTGCACTACTTTCTGATTTAGCATTATAATAGCACAAACAGACTGTTATGAACAACCGGCTTACATCTTCTAATTATAATTATATTTTTGTATAAGACTTTGTTTATATTTTTCCATAGCTTTTATTCCTTTTTCAGATGTGATAAAAAATTCATTGTTTTTAGCATCTGCATACTTTATAGAATATTGCTCCTTGCTAATTGGAATACATTCATTGTTTTTTATGTTTTCATATGAAAAAATTGTTTTAATAAATATATCATCCTGTGTAACATAAATATTAGTATTTTTAGCCCTCTTATCCAAAAAAACTAAATATGTTTTCCCCTTTTCCATTTTATTTACAAATCCCATATTAGCACATTGTTTTCCTTCAACTTGCATATTTTTATTCATAAATAGGTATTTTACGGTACATATTTCTATCTCTTTTCCAATATTTATATTATTTCCCTTAAAAATTTTTTTCACCTCAACCTTTTGCGTAGCACATGAATATCTAAACTTAACGTCTTCTTTACATTCTACCGCAAGAATTATATTACTTTTATCTAGATTTTCTGACATCATCTCGATTCCTGACTCTACCATTTTTTTGTCCATTAAACCTACAACGAAATTATCTAATGGTTCTTTTTCATCATTAAAATCTTTATATGAAAGTCTTGTATTAAGCCCAATTCCTAATAATATACAAAAGACAAAAGCATAAATTATCATTACATATTTTACCTTCACCTTTTTATTCCTCACTTTCTTTTAACATTCCATTACTTATTGAAAATACTTTATCTGCCAAAACTTCTATGTCTTCCTTATTATGACTCGCTATTAATACTATTGCCCCTCTCTCTCTTTCCTCTTTTATAATTTTCCTAATTTGTTCAATTCCTTCTTCATCTAATGCATTTGTTGGCTCATCAAGCATTAAAATGTCCGGTTTTTCCATTATTGCCTGTGCTATTACAATTCGTTGTTTCATGCCTAATGAGTATTTTTTAAAACTTCGTTTGTCATTCGGATTCAATCCCACTCTTACTATTGTTTTTCTAATTTGTTCATCATCGATTTTTTTATTCAATTTAGAAAGCATTTTTAAATTATTAAATCCAGTTAGCTCCGGATAAAGTCCCGCATTTTCTATAACAATTCCTACATTTTCCAAAACTCTCATATCTTTATGCAATTCTTTATTATCTAAAAAAATTTTTCCTGAAGAAATGTCCATTAATCCTGATAACGCTCTAAAAAGCATAGTCTTTCCTGAACCATTTTTTCCCACAAATCCATAAACTTTTCCACTTTCAAGTTCAATACTTATATCTTTCAAAATTTCTTTTTTCCCTATGTGTTTAGAAATATTTTTAACTAATAACTTCATTTTCTTTCCCTTCTATTCCATTTCTTTGTTGTTAATAATAAATTCATATTTTTCAACGACATATCCACCAAAGACTATTACTACAATACATATAATCAGATAATACAATATCGAATAATTTAAATCGAAATCAATACTTTTTATATTTATCAGATTATTTATTGAATTTATTTTGCTACTATGAAAAGGAAAAATTAAATTTGCAATAAGATTACCTTTTATTAAAAATTTCACCTTCTCTGTTATAAAATTATCTTTTACATAATTACCTAATATAAAAAATATTGATACTGATAATAATACAATCCCCTGAACAATAGCAAATCCTATATTACTACCAAATAGTATTGATACAATATTTATTGCCAATGTTGTACTTAATAAATAAATTGAATATATTGCAATATAATATATTGCAATTATCACAGCTCCATCATCAATCTTAATCGTAGTAAACATATAAATAAAAAGTATTTCTGATATACATATAACTGTTAAAAATATGATCGAATTTAAATATATATTTGTTACCTCTTTTAAATACCATTTAATTCGATTCGCATTTCTTGAAAAAAAATAAATGCTTGCACTACAAAAATGTTTGTATATATTTGTTGCGAACAAAATTTGAAAAACAAAAATTGGAATATATTCAAATGAAAATGTTGATATGTATTGTGGATAAAATTCAACTCCACTCATAGTATTAGCCAATAGGATTTCTGACATTTTTATATTGTCTATTTTCATCAACCCTATTCCGACATACACTATCCCCAACACTACTGCTATTAATATACTTTTTATAACTTTCATTATATTATTTCTTCTCTCTTTACTTTTATTTCGATTAAAATAACAGACACTATTATTAAACTCATCAAAAAGATTAAATATATCGGATAATTCTTTTCGGTTGATTTTTCAAACATTCGTAATATAAAATGATAGTCTACTGTAAACTTTAATTTTACAAATTTATTCAACATTGAAATCCCCATAAATAATATATATATAGGTAAATATGTTAAAATCTTACTCTTAAATATTGGCAAAGTTGTAACTGCTAAATTGAATACTGCCAAAATTGCCGAAATCATTCCAAAAATAAAAATCATTAAAGTAGCATAGAGTACTCTATTCTTTAATAAAATTCCCGATAAAAAATATTGACTTTGCTGTTCCATTATCTCCCAATATGTGTCTCCTAACATGTCTCCACTGGATTTCATACTAAAACTAAAGACACTACAAATCAATTCAATTATGTATGGAAATGAAAATACGAAAAATATTACTACAAATACCGCTAGTAACTTTCCATACCAATAATTTCTTTTTCCTACTCTTGATTGTATATATGTATCAATTCCACTATTTCTCTCACTAATATAAACACAGGCAGTAGGTATAACAACTAATAACGGATAATATTGCATCATAAAATACCCAACCATTGTGTTATCCGAAAGTGTAAGCATCTTTTCAAAACTATACATTTGACTAACATATAGCTTTCCACCATTTGTTTTCATATTAATAAAGAAATTTATACTTATCGTAATTAATAATACTAATAATACAAAAACAGTCGACTTTCTTCTTAACATATATGATATCTGCATACTAATAGACTTTCTTAACATTGTTTCATTCCTCTCATAAAAAGCCCATTGCTTTTTTTCAAAAGCAATGGAACTTTTCTATATTATTTTCCATTATAATAATAAGCTATATTTGCACCATAATTAGGATTGTTACCTTTAAATTTAATTCTAAATGTTGGTCTTTTCATTTGTCCTTCAAAAATCTTCACTTTTTTTAAATGACCTTCTACCAACTGAGTTTCTTCTGAAATCGCTGTGGTGCCATAATATAACTGTGTGTAACATCTTGTATAAGTATCTTCCGTGTTTTCTTCTATAGGATAAACACTGTTTGCCTTTACCATAGCATAACCATAATTTCCACTTCTTTTTATATTAGTTTTAGCAACAACATAAGTTCCACCAGACGGTACCTTTACCGTTCCTGTTCCTGTATCGAATGCAAACACATTTATTGAAAAAACCATAACCATTACTATTGCTACTGAAATTATTCTTTTTACTATATTTCTCATAACTTTACTCCTTAACTATTTTATTCTTTTGTTTTTCATAACTCCTGCCAGCAGTGTCAATGCTACCAAAATAATAAACATCATTTCACTATGTGCCATGGCTATGTTTGTCTTGCAAAATATTCCGTAAAGTGCAACATCAATCACAACCATTACATATATAATGTTTTTATTTCGTCTGATTTGATAATCCTCTAAAAGATGATTTGGGTTAACCAACGGCGACCATATCAATATAATCAGAATTGAAATCACTGCTAAAATCCATATCGCCTCTTCCATAATTTCCGTCTCATACAATTGTATAGACAGCGTAGATGCTCCATATACCAAAAGTGTGCAAAAAAAGCACGTTTCACTCTTTCTACAATGATATCCTCCCACTAACATTCTCAATGGTATAAAAAATAAAACAAATGATAACATGTGCGTCATTTCTCCCAAAATAAAACTTATTAATAAGCATCCTAATAAAATACTTCCATTTAGTAGAATTATTTCTATTGAATATGCCCACACCTCATAAGATTCTATGTCCAATATTTTATTTTTTACCAACTGAAATGTTAATGCTTCCGACATCTTCCTAAACATTTTTCTTATGTTTTTCTACCAATTTTTCCGGTACTTTAGGTTCATAAAGCCCAAAACATGATGTTGATTCACTAAATACCTCTGCAATGGTTTCCAACATTTTTTCTAATGTTTTATTTTCCTTCATCAACGTGTCCTCCTTCCCTTATTTTTCCCTTTTTCTCCAGACAATCTTTTCATTCCGATTGCCTACACATATAATAGCAGAAAAATTAGTAAAAAAACTCAATATGGATTTTTTGGTATATTTTATGGATTTTTTGGTAATTAAAAGTAAAAAATAGTCGAGATTAGGTATCAACAACCTATTCTCAACTATTTTTTCTACTTATATAACATTGTAACTGTAGTCACTACTTCATCATCTTCGCATTCCATATCATATGCTCCCTTATATTTAGCAACTATTTTCTTTACATTTTTTATTCCTATCCCATGCATTGTTTTTTCTTTTTTTGATGTAACTGAAGTGTCAATTTTTTCTCCGTTATATGAGTTAACTATTTTTATCAGTATCATTTTTTTCACTTCATTTATATCAACTTCTATATATTTACTTGTTTGCTTTTCACATGCCTCTATGGCATTATCTATCAAATTTCCAAGAACGCATACCATATCCACATCTGAAACTGCATACTCCGCAGGCAATGAAATATTAGACGAAAAGATTATTCCCTTATCTTCTGCAATTTTTTGTTTTGTATTTATTATTGAATCTACGGCACTATTTCCTGTCTGTACATAGAACATTTTCTGAGTTAAATTCTCGCATTCCTGTTCTACAAATTCTTTAACGTTATCAACATTTCCCTCTTCAAGCCAATGCCTTATTGCAAAAATCTTATGTTTATAATCATGAATGCTACCACGCCACATGTTAAATACTTGTTCAGTATTTTTTTCAGTTCGTATCATCATTTCATTTTGTAATTCCAATAAAGATATTTCATTTTTTTGATGATAATTTTCACCTAATTTTAATACTAAACTAAAAACAAGCAAAATAATTACTATTGATGATATAAAATATATTCCAAGAAACATACGCATCTTGTCATTTACTGCCATCATACTGTTTTCTGCAATATAATAATCTAACGCCACTAATATACAAGCTATCAAACCACAAATACCTAAATGTCTACCTGATATCTGTGTTTTATTTCTGTTATACTTGTGCATTAAATATACAACAATTAATAAAATTGTTTTGCTCATTATTGTACAGAAAATTCTTTCAATTCCATAATTTAATAACACCTCGCCTGTATTTATACTAAATACTATTGCTCCCATTTGTACTACTGTAAAATCTATTGCCATATCTATTATTGAAAATATTACCGTTGACAATATTAGTGTTTTAATTTTTCTTTTATAAACTGTCGCCTGTAAGGATGCCAATATTACTATTGACATCACTCCATTTAATGAAGAAAAAAGACTGATTCTATTCATCATAATAATAAAGATGCTAAAAAATGTTGAATCCACTAATATTCTCTTTTTAACATTCTTCTTTTCCACAAATATTCCCGTAAAGGCACAACATCCTATACATTCAACCAATGTTGCCAGACAGTCAACTACCCAATACAATGCTGTCATACTCTATTCCTCCAATATCTTGCCATTTGTTCTTTTACTTCTTTCAGCCTGCTTCTGCTTACTACAAGTTTCGTTTCATTGTCTAGGGTTATACTATATCCCGAATATTCATATATGTATTTTACATTAACTATTCCACCGCTATGTATTTGTACGAAATCCTCGTCATCTAACTCTTCATAAAGAGATTTGATTGTTTTTCTTTCCTTTAATTCTATTGCTTTCCCATTATTTATATATACTGTTATTCTTCTCCTATACATTTCAAAATACATAATATCATCATGTCTTAGACAAATTTCCCCATCATCCGTTTTGATTATAATTGTTTTTGTATTTCTGCTATTAATACATTTATTGGCTTTCTTCAATGCCAGTTCTATTTCATCATGCATTTTTAATTTTCTAATATATTTAATGGGACTGTAATCTATCGAGTCAAACACATACTGTTCATGTGCCGAAATGAATACAAGTAAAATTTCCTGATTTATACTTCTCATCTTTGCAGCCACGTCAAGACCTGATATTTTGGGCATGTCAATGTCTAAAAACACAACATCAAAATAGTCTTTATTCTTCTTCATCAGTTCAAGCATATCATTTCCGTCTGTATATAGATGGGTTTCAATTTCAACATTTAAATTTTTAGATGATCTATGTAATTCTTCTTCTATTGTTTCTAACGAATCCTGCTGGTCATCACATATTGCAATACTGAGCATCTTTGTCCCCCTTGTATGATTGGTTATTTCCATAGAATTATATCATATTTTATGTTAGAAAAAAAGACTATTGCAAGCCTCTGATACGCCCTGCAATAGCCTTTTACATCTTATATTATGTTCTTATTCACCATCGTATACGATTACTGCTCCATCATACTTTTCATCGATGAATTTCTTAATTGAATCTGACTTTAATACATCTACTAAAGCTTTGATTTTTTTGCTGTTTTCGTTGCCTTCTTTTACTGCAATTACGTTAACGTATGTTTTTGCTGCTTCTGAATCTGACTTTTCATAAGCTAATGCGTCTTTCTTTACTGTGTAATTTGCTTCTAATGCATAGTTACCATTTAATACTACATAAGCTACTTCGTTTACTACTCTTGGTACCTGAGCTGCTTCAAGTTCTACGATTTCAATATTGTTAGGATTTTCTTCAATGTCATTTACTGTTGCCTTGATTCCTGCACCATCTTTTAATTTGATGATTCCGTTATCCTGTAATAATAAAAGCGCTCTTGCTTCATTAGTTGTGTCGTTTGGAACTGCAATCTTATCGCCCTTGGCAATGTCCTTTAAGTCTTTCTTTGTTCCAGGATAAATACCAAATGGTTCATAATGAATCTTTCCTGCAACTACAAGGTGTGTTCCTTTTTCTTCGTTAAACTGTTCAAGATAAGGTACATGCTGGAAGTAGTTTGCGTCAAACTCTCCACTTTCTACTACGTTGTTAGGCTGTACATAGTCGTCGAATACTTTTACTTCTAATTCGTATCCCTTGTCTTTAAGTAATGATTTTGCTTCTTCTAATATTTCTGCGTGTGGTGTTGCCGATGCTGCTACTGTAATCTTTTTGTCATCAGTTTTCTTTTCTGAACTTTCACTCTTTGATGAACCACATCCTGTTAATGCTCCTACTACTAATACTCCTGCTAATGCTAATGCTAAAATTTTCTTCTTCATATTTTCATTCTCCTTCTTTTTCATATTTTTCATTTTATAAGTAACAGTGTTACCTGTTATTTTCTTCTCTTATCAAGTTTTGATGCAATAATCATTCCTATAGACTGGAAAACCTGAACCAATACTACAAGAAGTATTACCGTTACTATCATAATTTGAGATTCATATCTGTAATAACCGTATCTTATGGCAATGTCTCCAAGACCACCGCCACCTACGGAACCTGCCATTGCTGAATAGCCAAGAATTGTTCCAATGGCTATTGTAGCTCCGGTTATAAGTGATGTTCTTGATTCAAGTAATAGTACTTTTACTATTATTCTTAAATCACTTGCTCCCATTGATCTTGCTGCTTCTACAACTCCTGCGTCAACTTCTTTGATTGATGACTCAACCATTCGGCCGATAAATGGAATTGCCGCAACAACCAATGGAACTACTGTTGCTGATGAACCATAACTCTGACCTACAATTAATCTTGTTAAAGGTATTATAAGAATAAGTAGAATCAGGAAAGGTATGCTTCGTATGATATTTGAAATTACATCCAGTACTTTGTAAACTGCCTTGTTAGGTCTAAGTCCGTCTTTGTCAAATACTGCTAACATTACTCCTAACGGAAGTCCAAACACATATCCTACTACTGTGGATAATATTGTCATATATAGTGTCTGACCTATTCCCGTAATAATCATATCTGTAGTTGCACTAGTCCACATAATTATCCACCTCCTCGATTTCTAATCCTTTTTCTATAAGATATTGTTTCATCTCTTCTATTTTCTGATTATCTTCGCGAAAGCCCAGTATCATTTCACCTTTTGCCACGCCTCCAACGTTTTTAGTATTTGCTTTCAATATATTTACCGGCTCATTAAACTTCAAAATCATATTTGCTATAACCGGTTCAAAAGCTGAACTTTCTGAAAAAACAATTCTGAGATTTTTCTTATTATTTATTTCCTTTGTTACTTTGCGGGTACCATCTACGTCGCTGCCTGTATCTTTGTTAATCAACTCTCTTGCAACTTCAGATTTAGGATGTTCAAAAATCTCAGTTACTAATCCCTTCTCTGCCACCTGACCATCTTTCATAATGGCTACATGTGTACATATTTCTCTGACTACTGACATCTGATGTGTAATGATTACTATTGTTATTCCAAATCTCTTATTAATACTTTCAAGTAATTCAAGAATTGATGCTGTAGTCTGTGGATCCAAGGCACTTGTTGCCTCGTCACAAAGTAGAATCTTTGGATTTGAAGCTAATGCTCTTGCAATTGCCACTCTCTGTTTCTGTCCTCCTGACAACTGCGCCGGATAAGCTTTTGCCCTATCCTGTAATCCTACTATTTCAAGAAGCTCTAATGCCTTAGTTCTTGCTTCTTTCTTTTTCTTTCCCTGTATATATAATGGAAAACAAACATTGTCTATAACCGACTTCTGCATTAGAAGATTGAAATGCTGAAAAATCATTCCTATGTCTTCTCTCTGTTTTCTTAATTCTTTCTTTGACAGTGAACCAAGTGTTCTTCCTTTTATAAGAACCTGACCTTCTGTTGGTTCTTCAAGAAAGTTCATACATCGTACCAATGTACTTTTCCCTGCTCCGGACATACCAATTATTCCGTATATGTCACCCTGCTCAATTGAAAGACTTACATTTTTTAATGCTTCAACAGTTCCATCTTTTGTTTCATATTTTTTGCTTACGTTTTTAATTTCTATCTCTGACATGTCCTCACCTCTCTTCAACTGTTCTCTGTTGTGTAGCAAGTATACTATTGTTATTTATTGTTGTCTAATCAAAAAAATATACAGCTAGCCATAGTTTAATTCTATAGCAAGCTGTATGTTGTAATTTTTTCTATATATTTTCAATATAAATACTTCTGTTTAGTAAAAATAACTAACAAATTTTCCATTATCTAAGAGCTTTGTCTTTGTACTTACTGATTTCTTCCAAATATTTCTTTCCCAAAGGACTTACCTGAATCCCTTTTCTCGCAATATAGCCTATTGTCATTATCTCATCTGACTTAAGCTTTATTGCACAATAATCGGAACCGTTTAATTCTTCACACATTATTCCTGAACATAATGTATATCCGTTAAGTCCTATCATAAGATTAAGAAATGTTGCTCTGTCATTGGCTTTTATAAGTCTCTTGTAATCGTAAGTGCTAAGTACTTCTTCTGCAAAATAAAAAGAATTATTATGCCCCTGATCAAAAGACAAACACGGATATTCTTCCAGTTCTTCCAAAGTTATCTCTTCCTTAGATGCCAGTGGATGACCTTTCCAAAGATATACATAAATATGACATTTCAGCAATTCATGAAACTCCACTGCTGACTCGTGAAATAACTTAGTTAATACCTTCTTATTAAAATCATTCAGGTACAAAATTCCTATTTCACTTTTACAATTCTTCACGTCCTCAATTACATCGTAAGTCTTTGTTTCGTGAATTTCAAACTCATATTCATCCATACCGAACTGCTTGACCATTTCCACAAAAGCCTTTACCGCAAACGTGTAATGTTGCATGGAAACCCCAAACTTCTTCTTTGTGTTTTCTTTTAAAATATACTTGGACTCAATTAAGTTATACTGTTCAACTACCTGCCTTGCATACCCTATAAATTCCTCACCTTCCAAAGTTACTGAAATTCCTCTGTTGGTACGTTTAAAAAGTTCTACTCCAACCTCTTCTTCCAGCTCCTTTATTGCTGCTGAAAGGCTTGGCTGTGATATAAAAAGTTTTCTCGCCGCTTCATTCATTGAAGAAGCACCGGCAACTGTGATGGCATATCTTAATTGTGCAAGAGTCATAATAATCCTACTTTCTTAAGTGTATTCTTATTTTGATATATCAGTCTCTACTTAAGCATATCATTTTCTAACTTAAACTGTCATTTTCTACTTAAGGCTGTCAATTCCTGACTTAAGCTGATTTAATGCCTGCTCCAAAGTTTTTCTAGGACAGGCAAAATTAATTCGCTGATATCCTTTACCATCTTCTCCAAAAATAGCTCCGCTGTCAAGCCATATTAATAGAAGTATCTTACTTTTTCATCTTTCTTAGACTAACGTATTTGTTTTAATTCTCCTCTATCCATTTCATAAACCTTATCACAAAGCACGTCAATATCTTCCCTATTATGACTAGCTAACAAAATAGTTTTTCCCATGTTCTTCAACTCCAGTAATATTTTTCTCATGTCTTCCACTCCATGATTATCCAAACCATTCATTGGTTCATCAAGAATAAGTATTTCCGGATTTTCCATTATTGCCTGCCCTATTGCCAGACGCTGTCTCATTCCCATTGAGTACTTTCCTACTTTTTTTCTTGATTTTGGATCTAATCCGACTTTTTCCATTACTGTCATTAAATACTTCCTGTCTAACTTATTGTTTATCATATAAAGATACTCAAGATTTTTCATTCCGCTCTTATATCTTAAAAGACCCGGTTCTTCTATAATAACCCCTGCATTTTTTATAATGCTTACATCTTTTCCGATAACATCTCCGTTAACAGTAATCTCTCCGCTATTTAATTTCACCAATCCACATATGCTTTTAAACAGTACCGTCTTGCCTGAACCGTTTCTTCCTACAATTCCACATATTTCACCTTTGTAGCATTGAAGGTTCACATTATCAAGTACTGTATATTTATCAAATTTCTTCGTTGCATCTTTTACGTTAATAACTATATCATTCATACTACATATTCCTTCCATTATTCTTCACTTGTAAAATTAAAGTTCATATGATTAACCCTGACAATTGATATTATTGTCAAAACAACTATTAATAGAAGTAAAATTCCAACACACCATCCCATTGTAGGTGTTCCGTTAAAATATTCCATTCCATCATATTTTCTTCCAAAAATACTTAAGTCTGTCCATGAAAATGGTGAAAGATATATTAAATAATTGTCAATTGTTCTCATATTAAATGCTGTAATCATTAAAACTTCAAAAATCATACCGGAACACATTGCTATAAGTCTTGTAAATAACAGACTCATTGAAAACATAAATACTCCTAAGAAACAAATAACTAATCCTACAAATAAAAAAATTATCGTCATAGACTTATACGGTGAATAATGTTCCAAAATCGTATACAGAATTTCAGAAGTTCCATAATCCATCCATCTATTCGTAATTGACAAAGTAGTAATTACCTCTCCCCATTCATTAGAAAAATCTCCTCTGAAAATATAAGGAATAATACTTGTTACTTCCAATAAAAACATAAATATATATGACATAAAAACAATATGCAGAATATGCTTTAACGCCCATTTAGTCTTTCCTTCACGTATTACACAATACATCTCTGAATAATTCAGGAATGGTACCTGTGAAAAATAGTAAATTGCTATGGGAACAAATGCACACATATAACTAAGATTACACAAAAAGAATGGCAAAGTCATAACATTAACCTTATATCCTGTATCTGATGCGAAATTTAGAATTGGCACAGAAAAGACAATATTGCATAATAACATTAAAACAATTGTGGTAATGGTTCTTGTGGAAAATACTTTATACTGAATAGAATAAATATTGTATCTAATATATTTTAAAAAATTATCCAACAACAATCCTCCTCATTCTTCTTATAATCAGCATTGTTATAATTCCAACTATAACAATTGTAATTAAACCTAACATTATTATTGCTTCTGATGTATCCTTCATATTAAAAAAATCAACTGAATATACATATTTGTATCCGCTATAATTGGGTAAAATATACTCCAAACTATAACTACCTACTGTAATTAGCAGAACCGGAACGCACATAATAAGTAATTTATTCTTTATATATAATGACATTAACAGAGAGCTTAACGATGTAATTCCGTATAATATACTTTTAGTTCCCACGCTGCACAGAAAAAATATTAAATAATTTTTATTTTCTAACATTCCACTAAAAGTTTTATCTGTCATATATGAATAAATATATTGATTGTTAATTTCTCCTCCTGCAACTTCCCATTGAAATCCAAACAATACATAGGATACTCCTGCAAACAATAACATTCCTGTAATAAATGTAACTATGCTGTTAATAAAGACACATATTATCTTAGACATTACATATCCATTTATATTTCCTCTTGTTATGCTATATATATAATTTCCCTGTGACAAATCATCACAAATACAGTCTGCATATACGAAAGAAATAATTATAAAAATTAATATTCCTATTTGACTCCAAAAGGTTACTTCATTAAAATATTCAAATATTGAATTGGAGGAAAATACATTTACAAATGAATATCCCTGCTTTTCTGCACATGCCAAAAATGGTAAGAATGCTATTACTATTACCGTAAATATGAATTTGCTATTCACGAAAGCCCTATACATATCCATTTTTAAATAATTTAACATTACTCTCATTGCACTTCCTCGCCTGTTTCTGCATTAATAAGTAACTGTTCAACTCTTGTACCCTCATCGCTTTCTTCAAGCATATGGCACTGATATATAGGTGTAACTTTATTATCATTAAACAAATCTGACATATAACACAGATTAAAGGAATTAATGGTGTATTTCTCTGTTCCAATTATTTTTCCATATTTATTTGAAACTATATCAAGAACAGCTTGTGGTTGAATAATCTTTACCTTTTTCCCCGTATTCTCGATTTTTAAAGCACACTCCATATCTAATGATTCAAGCCCTCTTTTAGATACAACAGCCTGAATGGAACTATTGCAATCTTCATAATTTTTCATTATTCCACCATACTTATGATATTCTACAATTCCATTCTTCTTCTGACGAATTACAAAATAATAGCAGTCATCGTCCTTTGTCCATTTATCTTTATATACAGATTTGTCCTCTTGCCCCTCTACGTCTTCAGCATATTCTTCTTCTTCCAATGTATTATGTTCCAAACCATAGCAACTAAACTCAATGTCACCTAATTGGATTCCTAATAGCTCTAATTTATCCAATAACACATTTAATGCTTCCTCTCTTGACATAAAATCTAAATCCGTATCCTTTAAGAATTTGTCTCCATTGTATTTTTCATCCCTTGGATCTAATCTGACACAGTTCATCAAATTCCAATAAAACTCAGTTGTAAAGTACAAACCTTCTTTATTATCAATCCTTATCTGGTTTCCCTCTTTATCCTGATAATACTCTTTAGTATTGTCAGGAACATCATATGATACTTTTTCAGCTTTATCTAAAAATATATCTTTTGTTTTTTCAACATCGATTTTATATGGCTTTACAACTACTTCATCAATACTGTCTGGTACTTTCTCTATAGTTGTATCCAGAGACAAATTGTCTCCGGATACAGTAAATTTCTCGGAAGTATTGTTAGTTGTTGTTTTCTGCTCGCTTTTATTAGCTTTACATCCTGTGAAACATGTACTTAAAGTAATGGCACATAAACATAAAGCTAAAGCTTTTTTTGTTTTAAAACAGAACATTACTTATCCTCCTTACACAATTTTTGTCTATGTAATTACACGCGCATATGATAACATAATTTCAATTTCCATATTATACTTTTGGCATTTTTGGTATGTTTTTTGGCATTTTTGGTAATTTTTCGTCGAAAAAAAAGAAAAATCTGCAAAATTAAAATTCTCTTTAATACTTACATACATAAAAATTTTTTCAAAAAAAGAAGCTGTGCCAACGATTTTAATGTACCGACCTCCAATCGTTAGATTTTTAGGTCTAACTTTTGGGGGTCGGTACATAATCGTTAAAGCAACAGCTTCTTTTTAGAAGACTTACTCAGTCCACTTTTATAACTAATTCATTTATATTTATTTTTAAGCTTCTACTGCTTTGTTTGTTTTTTCAAAAAGCTTTCTCACACCCTGGATTGCTACAATTACACCAAGGCATAATAACAATACTGCAAAGATTAACTGTAATGTCATACCAAATGTTAATCCTGTTGTAAATAACTGACCAAATAATCTGTAGATTGTCATGCCAAGTGCTGTAAATGTTACTGCCATCATAAAGAACATTGGAATCCAAAGCATAGCGCCCTGACGTTTTGTTTTCTTTAAGAATACAGCACATGCAACTAATGCTAATACTGATAATAACTGGTTAGCTGAACCAAATAATGGCCAGATTTCTGCATAACCAACTTTTGCAAGTAAGTATGAAAGTACTAATGTTAAGATTGTTGCAAAATATTTGTTTGTTACTACTTTCATAAATGGGTTTAAGTTGTCCATATCTGTATCATCATCAATGAAGAATTCCTGGAATGAAAGTCTTCCTACTCTGGCTACAGAGTCAAGTGATGTTAAAGCAAATGCTGAAACAGCAAGGTTAATTAATGTAAATACCAACTGATGAGGTAAACCTGCTACTGATAAGAATTTTGCAATAGCTCCTGCAAAAATCTGAGGCTGTGTAACAAGTCCCTGCTTTGCTGCTTCACCTGTTGCAAATGATGCAACTGCGATAAGTGCGATAACTGCAAGCATACTTTCCATTAACATTGCACCGAATGAAACAGGAAGCATATTTTTTTCATTTTTAATCTGCTTTGATGCTGTACCTGATGAAACAAGTGAATGGAAACCTGAAACGGCACCACATGCAATTGTTACAAACAAGATTGGGAATAAGTACTGTCCATCAACATTGAAACCATTAAATGCTGCAAGGTTACATGATGGATTAGCAACGAATACACCAATAATTGCACCAACAATCATAAATATAAGCAAGTAACTGTTAAGGTAATCTCTTGGCTGAAGTAATGCCCAAACCGGTGCAACACATGCTACTAATACGTAAGCAAAAATAATGATGTGCCATACTTCTCTTGATAAATAAACCGGACACTTAAGACCAACTGCTACTGCGAAAATAAGAAGTGCAATTGCAATTGCTGTGTTAACCCATTTGTTTAATTTACCATATTTTAATAACATACCAAGTGCTACAGCTTCAACAATAAAGATAATTGATGTCATGGCAACTGAGCCGTTAGCTGCAACTTTTGCACCTGTTTCAATGTTAAATCCGTTAAATGTTCCTGCTACTACATCAGCGAAAGCTGCGATTACAAGAATACAGAATAACCAACAGAAAGCTAAGAATAATTTCTTACCAACTCTACCAATGTACTCTTCAATAATAAAACCTATTGTTCTACCTTTGTTTTTAACTGATGCATACATTGAAGCAAAATCCTGAACTGCTCCGAAGAAAACACCACCAATTAAAATCCAAAGCAAAACAGGTAACCATCCAAAAATAGCTGCCTGGATAGGTCCGTTAATAGGACCGGCTCCTGCTATTGATGCAAACTGATGTCCAAAAACAACGTTTGTGTCTGCAGGTACATAGTCAACTCCATCTTCCATCTCATAAGCCGGTGTCTTAGCGTTTGGATCGATACCCCATTTGTTCTGAAGATAACGACCATATAACAGATAAGCACCGCCAAGAACTACTATGGCTATAACCATCATTAATATTCCACTCATTTTTTCATCCTTCTTTCTTATTATTTTTTCATCCTTTGTGGATAATAAATTGTTTCTGTTAAGACAAAAGCGAAAACCATAAAATATAGAAAAACTTCCTATTAGTGTTATAAAATCTAATTATTAGAATTGCTACATGGATTGAGCTCTAACAATTCTAAAAAAAGAAAACGCCTTTGTAGTTTTAAAAACTACAAAGGCGACTATAAACTAACCGTGGTACCACTTTGTTTGCTGTATAAAAATACAACCACTTAACACTGTCAAAATTAACAGCTTCTTCTGTAACGTGAAGAACACGTCCCGACCTACTTGATAAAACTTTCGGCGAGCTGCTCCCGGGTGATGTCCTTATAGATACCATCTGTCACTTCTCAGCTTCTGTGACTCTCTGTAATCAGGCAACCTCTATATGATGTATCCCGTTCATTGCATTTCGTTTTTTTGACTGTCACTAGTTTACCACTTTACCACACTACATTCAAGGTTAAATATTGCCCATAATTTCTTGATGATTTTTATGATTTTTTGTACATTTTTTAATATTTGCCTTACAACTTTATGCTTTTTCCCCTTTTTAACTAAATAAACAGTTTTTTTAGTTTTTTCATGCTGATTTTTGGTAAACTTTTTTGTGTATATTTTACAAAATATTAATACATTTTGGCAAAAATATGTTAAAATCTAATCATAGGCTATTAAGTATAAATAGCAGAAAAATATAAGCTTATTGTATTATATATTTTTATTGGATATAGTCCATATTATTTTACTAAAGCTGACAGGTTTGAAAGGAGATTTTTACAATGGCAAACAGAATTATGTTAAACACAACATCTTATCACGGAGCAGGAGCTATTGATGAAATAGCAACAGAAGCAAAAGCACATGCATTTAAGAAAGCTTTTGTTTGTTCTGATCCTGATCTTATCAAATTTAATGTTACATCTAAGGTTACAGACATCTTGGACAAGAACGATTTAGCTTACGAAATTTATTCAGATATTAAAGCTAACCCTACTATTGAAAATGTTCAGCACGGTGTTCAGGCTTTCAAAGATTCTGGAGCTGATTACATAATCGCAATCGGTGGTGGTTCTTCAATGGATACAGCTAAAGCTATTGGAATCATTATTGCAAATCCTGAATTCGAAGACGTTCGTAGTCTTGAAGGTGTTGCACCTACTAAGAAACCTTGCGTTCCTATTATCGCTGTACCAACAACAGCCGGAACTGCTGCAGAAGTTACAATTAACTACGTTATCACAGACGTTGAAAGAAAACGTAAATTCGTTTGTGTTGATCCACACGATATGCCAATTATTGCAATTGTTGACCCAGATATGATGTCATCAATGCCTAAAGGACTTACCGCTTCAACAGGTATGGATGCTCTCACTCACGCAATTGAAGGTTACACAACAAAGGCTGCTTGGGAAATGACAGATATGTTCCATCTTAAAGCTATCGAAATTATTGGCAAATCACTTCGTGGTGCTGTTGAAAATACAAAAGAAGGCCGTGAAGGAATGGCTCTTGGTCAGTACATTGCAGGAATGGGCTTCTCTAACGTAGGTCTTGGTATTGCACACTCCATGGCTCATACACTTGGTGCCGTTTATGATACACCACATGGTGTTGCCTGTGCTATGATGCTTCCAATTGTTATGGAATATAACCAGGAATGCACCGGAGAAAAGTACAGAGAAATTGCTCGTGCACTTGGCGTTGAAGGTGTTGACTCAATGTCAGTTGAAGAATACAGAAAAGCTGCAATTGATGCTGTAAAACAGTTATCAGAAGATGTTGGAATTCCTTCAAAACTTGAAGCAATAAAAGAAGAAGATTTACAGTTCCTTGCTGAATCTGCTGCTGCAGATGCTTGTGCACCTGGAAATCCAAAAGATGCAAGTGTTGAAGATTTCAAAGAATTATTTAGAAAAATTATGTAATAATTATTTTTAAGAGTTATAATATACGGAAGTACGAAAGTGCTTCCGTATTTTTTTGCAATGAGTTTTTATAGTAACTCTTTTCAACAAATTTTATTACAAGTTCGTTTTGCTTTGTAAAAAAATACAGTACTATTTTAGAGAGGATGGTTTTCCTATGAATAATCAGGAAGAATTAATAGAAACAGAATATAATCGTGCAGTAAATCTTTGGAATGAAACATACTCAGAATGTAAGCTTGTAGACTTGAAAGGCAAACCTCTTTCTGTTGAACCTATGTTTGATATTTGTCTTGACATATTTGCAAGCAAATGTAAGAAAGTTTTGGACTTTGGCTGTGGAACGGGCGATATCATTTTCCAATGTTACGAATTTGGTAACACCGGCTACGGTCTTGGCGTTGACGTATCTGAAACCGGAATTAACTATGCAACAAAAATGGCAAAAATTAACAACTATGATAATCTGGAATTTAAAGTTGGAAATATTTCTGCTCTGGATTCTTATGAGGATGGCTCTTTTGATGGCATTATTTTGTCTAACGTTCTTGATGTAATGCCAAAAAATATAGCTGCAGAAACATTTTCAAAACTTACACGTCTAATTCCTAAAGGTGGACTTATGTTTGTAAAACTAAACCCATATTATGAGGAAGGCTACCTTGAGTCTTTTGGATTTAAGCCTATTGCCAACAATTTGTTTGAAGAAGATGGGGTGCTTAGATACCGCGAAGTTGATACCGCCTCATGGAAGCAGGCATTTGAAAAATATTATGAAATAATACGTTATCTTGAATTTCCTTACCCTTGGCAGGAAGGAATGAACAGACTGTTTCTATTGCAGAAGAAATAAAATTCATGTATGATATGTCCAAAAAAGGATTCATGCAAACACGTTGATTCTATCGTTTGCAAAGAATCCCTTCTAACATTCCAATCTTGTATCTATTAAGATTTTTATTTTTTATCTGACATTAGTTTCTTAATACCATGTTTTAGTCCATCAACTGTTAACGGATACATGTCTACCAGCTCACGTATCTTGCCTTCTGATTCCATCCAGTACATGCTGTCTGCCTGACTATGGAATGACGGATTGAGCCATATTGTATGTGGATATTTTTTTGCAAATATCTGCATCCATTCGTAGCCTGACAAGCCGTTGTTAGGACCGCTGTAGTTACCGTTTTTGTCATAAAACTCTTCCGGTGCCATACCTGCATCGCCTACAATTATGACTTTGTAATCCTTGTCATAATTCTTAAATGCCCAAGATGTGTCTATCCAGTCACCACTATTACATTCCGGATTCTTGTACAACTTGGCGTAAATACAGTTATGAAAATAAAAAGTTTTTACATCCTTAAAATGGTTCGCCTTGTGAACTGCCTGAAATAGTTGATTGCACAACTCACTGTAAGGATACATTGATCCACCGCTGTCAAACAAAAGCATTAACTTAACTGTATTCTTTCGTGGCTGCTGAAATTCAAGTTTCAAATAACCACCCTGATTACATGTTGAGTCGATTGTTCCATCTATATCTAATTCCGTTTTTGGCAAATCAAGCTTTCTTGAATACTGGCGAAGCTCCCTTAAAGCAACCTGAAACTGACGCATTGTAAGCTTTGTATCTCTACGAAAATCCTTGTAACGACGCTCTCCCATTACTGCAAAAGCTGTCTTCATTCCTGCCTGATCGCCAATCTTAATACCGCCGGCAACTCGTCCGTTTCTACCAAACTCAGAGCCACCACCGCTACCAATCCAGTATTTACCACCGTTGTGCTCACTGTTCTGCTCAGCAAGTCTTTCCCTAAACATACGATGAACCTCGGCAGCTTCACGCTCTGATCTTGTATCAACATACCTGTCAGGATCTGTCATCTCTCCCATCTCACTGTCAGTATGAAGCCATTCATTTATCTGATCCAAATTTAATTTTTTGTCTTTAATATTTTTAAAATACTCTAAGAAGCTGGCGTCTAATTTGTCATAGTCACCTTCATTTTTTACAAATATAGTACGACATAAGTAATAAAAATCCGTAAAATTAGAATGAGCCAGGTCTTTATCCAAGGCATCCATCAAAGTAAGCCATTCTGTTGTGGATATGTTAAGACCATTACTTCTCATAGTATAGAAAAAGGAAGTAAACATATTATTCCTCCATTCTATTACAGATTCATTCTTACTACTGTTTCTAAATCTTCATCCTTCTTAATAAGCACACCAAGATATGGTAATTTCTGCTCAATAGTATCAGGATCAACGCCACCTATCATTAACGCTCTAATCCAATCAATAAATTCTGACGTACTTGGCTTCTTTCTAATATCTCTAATATTTCTGATTTTGTAGAAAGTCTTCATTGCCTGCTCCAAAAGATTCTCTTCCAAATTTTCAAAATGAGCATTTACAATAAGCTTCATTAATCTTTCGTCAGGGAAGGTAATATAATGGAAAATACAGCGTCTAAGGAAAGCGTCCGGCAATTCCTTTTCTGCGTTAGATGTAATAATAACAATAGGTCTTACCTTAGCCTTAACTGTTTCCTTAGTTTCATTAATATAAAACTCCATCTTGTCCAATTCCCAAAGCAAGTCATTAGGAAATTCCAAATCTGCCTTGTCAATTTCATCAATTAACAAAACAACCTGTTTATCTTTCTTGAAAGCCTCGCCAAGCTTTCCAAGTTTAATATATCTTGAAATATCGTCAACACCCTCTACACCAAACTGGCTGTCATACAAACGCTGAATTGTATCGTATATATACAAACCATCCTGAGCTTTAGTTGTTGATTTAATATTCCAAATAAGCAGTTCCATATCCAATGATTTAGCTACTGCTTCTGCTAACATAGTCTTACCTGTTCCCGGTTCACCTTTAATCAATAAAGGCTTCTGTAATTTAGTAGCCACTTCCACAGATGCCATTAAATCATCTGATGCCACATAAGTATCTGTTCCTGTAAATCTTGTTTCTTTTGACATTTAAAAATTCCTTTCGCCGGTTTTACTTTTTTCGCTATTTGCGTAAATTATAACATATGAAACAAATAAAATCATTTTATTTATTAAACAAATTAATATTTATGAATTATTAAATTTAATATTTGTTAATTATCAACTTTAATCTCTTGATGCACTTGTCAATCCATTAAATTAACAATCTGATAATCTTTAGTAATCTGTAAATGTTTATCTTTTTTCATTCATAGATTTCACGATTTCACCAAATCGCTCCACAACCTTTCCGTAATTCTCCTTAAAATGAGGATACAGACAATCGCTGCAATCCTTAATCCCATTATCCAAATACCTAAAATTGCCACCACACTTATCGCCCAAAGTATAAAGAGGACAATAGCAAAATAAACAATTAAAATTATTTTCATCAGCATTCTTGTGACAAGGGAAAAATTCACATTTCCTATGAGAAAAATAGGAAAATTCTTTTTCCTCCCAATATTTCTTAGACATCTCTTCCTTTTTATCCATATTTTTCAAAAAAACTCCTTATTTTTTTACAATATTCACTTTTATTTCATATCTAATTCACAAAATAACCACACTTTCACTCTATACTATAACCATAGCAAACGAAAAACAGTTTTTAAACAAAACAGCAAAAAATTTTTTCAGAAAAAGATTCATAGTCCGATTAAATTCGGATTGACATATATTAGTTTTTTTATTTTCTACTCCTTCTTATTAGAACATCCTTCCCTCGGATGTTCTAATTTTTTTTACAGCCTTCAAGGTCATACTACACCTGTGCTTGCACAAAGGTGGAGTAATGACCTTAGAAGGCGCCCCAAAATGAGTAATATCGTGAAACAACAGTTTCACGATATACGAATTTTGGGGGCACAGATTGCTTTGGCAATCTGTGTAAAAAAAATATTTTGAATTAAACTTCCAAAAAATCCAATCCATCCCCGGAATTCAAATACATCATCATAAGATATGCCCCTCTCAGAGTAACTCTTTCTTCACTAAGAATCCTTCTAACCTGCTCTTTGTCCGCCAACATTACCTGTATGCGCTCTGCGCTTTCAAGTTGTTGCTTAACATCCTCCACATGAATAGTTCCAAAAACAGTTCCATTAGATTCATCAGTAAAGCCCGGTCCCAAATAAAAAGATCTTCTGAAAGCCTTATTTCCTCCATTGTAAACCTTAAGGTTAAAACCTGTTTCTTCCTTAATTTCTCTAACAGCCGACTGCTCTGCCACTTCTCCCGGATCTATGATTCCTGCCGGAAGTTCATAAATATATTCGTCCAAAGGATATCTATATTCCTTAATTACTAATAATCTTGGTTTTTCCTCATCTGTTACGGCATAAACAACAATGCCCTCAGGAGTATTGTCTTTAGTTTTTAATTTAGTATGTTCTTCATCTCTTCTTGATACAAAATAATAGTCAAAGACTTTTCCTTCTCTATCTACCGCATCTAATTTGTATAAATTAAGAAATGGATTATCTGATTGTTTCTTCACCTTTTTATAATTAGACATAAAAACCTCTCTACATTATCCTTAAATCTTTACTCTTAAAAAGACCGCTTACCTTCTATGGTAAGTGGTCTCTTTGATATTATGCAACTATAATTGTATATGCCTTTAAAAATTCTTTTCCCGGCTCTACTTTATTTATATTGTTCTTCTGTGAAATTTCCTTATTAAAACCTCTGTCGTCACAACGTCCCATCCATGGCTCTAAGCATACAAATGGAGCATCCTTAACTGACCAAATTCCGAAACTTGGGAACCCTTCACATTTCATTCCAACATAAGGTGTTCCATCCTTGTGACATACCCATGCTTCTTCAATCTGAGTTCCATCCAAAATAAGTGCGTCATTGTCAAAAATTTCTTCATTTAATACATATGTATTATTTTCAAGCTTAAGTGTTCTTTTTTCTTCCGGAATTGCTGTTCCCATTCCGTCTTGTGTTTCTTTATCTACTAAAATATATTCTAACTGATCCTTGCCCGGGAATTTAAGAATATAATCTGACTTAACTTCATCTTTCTTGGCAAATCTAAATGCAGGATGAGCACCTATTGTAAAATACATTGTCTCATTTCCTGTATTTTCAACCTTCCATTCAACTTTAACTTCTTTGTCTTCTAAGTAATAATTAATAAATAGTTTAAAATCAAAAGGGTATTTCTTCTTTGTTTCTTCTGATGAATTTAACAAAAAAGATACCATACTATCTGTGCTTTCCACACATTCAAAAACACTATCCCTTGCAAATCCATGCTGACTTGTAGTGTATTCCTCTCCATTAATCAGCATCTTGTTCTTGTATGTTTTACCTACATTAGGGAAAAGAACCGGTGAATGTCTCTTCCAAAACTCAGGATTACCTTCCCATATAATGTCTGTTCCATCTTCCTTATTGTAAATTTTTGTAATCTCTGCTCCGTCTTCTGATGCTTCTACCAAAAGAAACTGATTTTCCAATTTCATTAAAAGTTCCTCCTTTATTTTTCCTTTCAATTTTACTTTGATTTTATATTGATTATTAATTTTAATCGCATAAATTTTTTATTTAAAATTATTATTTAATTCCTGTTATATTTTAACGACTTTCTTTTTTGTCTTTATACATTTTTTTATCTGCATCTCTAAACCACTGATCAACAGATTTTTTATTTCCATTTTCATCAATGTAGAAACTTATGCCTCGCGCTATTGACACATTATATGGATTGTTTCTGTTAACTGCATCTATTTCTTTATCCAGCATTTTAGACAATTCTGATTGTGAATGTTTAGAATCAGCTATTATGGTACAAAATTCATCTCCACCTATTCTAAAACATTCTCCTATGTCTCCGAAAGCTTTTTGAATAGCCTTTGCGGCAGATATAATAAACTGATCGCCTACTGCATGACCATAAACATCATTTACTGATTTTAATCTATTTAAATCCATAAATATTAGCGTGGCGTCATTTAATTCACTTCCCATATGCTCAAAATCTCCCATATATTCATCGTAAGCACGGCGGTTTTTTAACCCTGTAAGTCTGTCTTCTCTGGCGATCTTATGATACATTTTTACCTCTGTTTTATAAATTAAGCCCTCCACCATTGTTTCAAGCATACCAAGTATATTTATAATTACAAAACAAACAATACCGATTTCAAATATAATTTCATATTTTGAGTATTCAAATGCCCAATACAAAAACAATGCTAAAATACCTGATGCTGCTAATGCAATAAAAGATATTAATATTATAAGAATACTCTTTTCTTTTTTGTTTTTATATTCTTTGAACATATAATATACAAGAATTACAATTCCAAAAATTAATAGTACATGTGTCACCCAAAGCATCTGCGTAAACTGTGCCATGCCCGCCACACTTATTAATGTCTGAACAATAACATTAACATAAAATGCCCCAATAACAACATCTATCATTCCATATCTGTTCATTCTTCCGGTACTTTTCACAAAATGAATCATAGGCACAGCAAGTAGCATAAATGCATAGAATGACACATATCCTATTTCAGGCGAGTTCTTATACATATTCTGTATAAAAGAAGAATCCGTAATGCACCAAATTCCACTGATAATAAGGAATAATGCAACATCAAAAAATCTTATATCTGCCATTTTTCTGTATTTCAGATATATCGCTATACAAAATGCTATTATTGCAAGAATTCCCATAACCCCTGCTATAATAAACACTATTGATGCTTTACTTAACTGATATAAAAATACAGCATCACTACTTCCGATTTTGACAAATTCAATTTCAAATGTTTTATGGTCATTCCTATTATATATTAAACTGATTGTTTTTCCTCCGGCATTCTTTGGAAGGCTGACATCGCATTCTAACTTTCTTTTCATCTGTTCATTTTTTGGAAATGAATTATCTTCGAAAGCATATAACTTCTCTCCGTCTAAAGATACCTGTACATCATACTGGGCACCTTTCGTCACAAGAACCAGGTCATCTCTATCACCAAGATTGTAATCATTATATAAAATCAACTGTTCAGAATTTTTCATTTCAAGACTGGCAGGAAGGTTAACATAAAACTTTTTGTCATCTTTCATATAATACCATCCCTGATCCAAATCGGTCAGTCCCGTCTTTGTAAAGCTGTCGAAGTTATGAAAGTTTCTTACTAGAACTACGTAAATCAATATAAAAACACATATTATTAATCCATACTCTATTTTTCTTTTTATACTTTCTGACATAACCTACATTCCTTTAATCTTTTTATTATTTCTCAAATATCTTATCATTATCCCAATACTCTTCTACGTAAGCTTCAAATTCTTTCTGTGGTAACGGTTTTGAAAAATAATATCCCTGTATGTAATCGCAGTCATTTTCTTTCAAAAATTCAACCTGCTGGTCTGTCTCTGCGCCTTCCGCAACAATTTTTGCGCCAATTCTATGAGCCATTCCTATAATTGCTTTTATGATTTCCCTTGTTTTTTCACTGGACTCAATCTTTCTTACAAATCCCATATCAAGCTTTAATATATCGAAATCGTAACTTTGCAACATGCTAAACGATGAGTATCCACTGCCAAAATCATCAAGCATAATTTTTGCATTTCGCGACTTAAATTCATCAAGAATATTTTGTCTGTTCTCGGCTATTGCCGCATATGATGTTTCTGTTATTTCATATCGAACAACATTTTGTGGCATAGGATTTTGCTGCAAGTCATCTAAAATCCAATCAATCATTTTTGTGTCATAAAAATCCATCCATGAAAGGTTCATTGAGATTGGAATATTAGTTTTTCCTGACTTTCTTCTTCTTTCCTGATAATTTTTTACTGTCTTAATAACAAACAAATCAAGAAGTGAAATCTGTCCACTATCCTCTAATGCCGGTATGAATACTGCCGGAGATATTAATTTATCTCCCTGATATTTCCAACGTATAAGAGCCTCTGCTGAAGCCATTTTTCTGGTTTTTGCATCAAAAACCGGCTGAAGATAAACTTCAAACTCTCCTTTTTTCATTGCAGTTTCAAAATTTCTAACTACCATATTAGAACTGATATACTGTTTTCTTATTGAGTTATCAAATATTTTATATGGTTTTACATAACCATCCTCAATATTTTCACTGGACATCTTGGCACTATCATACATTTCATTTATTCCGATATTTTTATCTTCTATATAGTAAATACCAACAAGACTTTGTATCTTAATATCCATTCCCTTATATTCAAAATCCTGTGTGCAAAACTCTATTAATTTCTTCCAATTAATATTTCTTCTTTCTACTAAACATCCAAAATGATCTGATTGAGTTCTCCCCAGCGTTAATGGTTCCAATTCAGAATTCTTAAGCCTTGATGCATAATTCTTTAGAATATAATCGCCACCTTCTGTTCCTACTGAATGGTTAATTGCCTTAAAACCTTTCAGGTTAAAATACATCATGGCATATTTTGTTACGTCTTCTGCTTTTTCAATAATATCTTTCGCCTCATTATGGAAGCCACTTCTGTTGTATAAACCTGTTAGAATGTCCATGTACGATTCATTAGTTGTATCTTCAACAGTTATAAGCACACACTTGTATTCCTTAATAAACCATCTGAACTGAATCTTTGCTATTTTGATGTTATTGCCTATCTTATATTCAATAGTTTCAAAATACTGTTCGTCTTTTTCAAGTTTTTGCATTATTACATCTTTTGATAACATATTATAAAATTCAGATTTTGTTTTTTCGTCAATATAAATGTCAGCCATATTTTTGCAGAACTGATCATAATCTCTATATCTATTTTTTAATTTTGATGTTTCATTATCATTTTTTCTCTTAACATATATAGAATTATTTACTAGGTCAGCAATTCCTGTAATAACGTAATTCTTGCTGTAAAACAAATCTAATGTCATTCTGTCCATTTTCGCATCTGTTATGTCTTCAATAATGAAGAATCCTTCAATTTCACCATTAATTACATTCTTATACAGTGCTAATGTCATTTTTAATACAAATCTATATCTTTCTTCCAAAACACATGCGCAAACAAAACTCTGGTTTTCATCATCTTCAACATACGAATCTATTAGTTTCTGTTTATTAAATTTATTATGAAACTGCTCTCTTTCTTCCGGTACTATCATATAATCTTCAAGAGTTTCCATAATTTCATCTACTGTTTTGTATTTTTCTTTTTCGATTAATTCATTATAATTATTATCTATATAGCTAAAAGTATTTTCTGAAAGATTCAAGTGCAAAATAGTTTTAACATTGTCATTTAAATTACTTAAAAATCTTGCACTTTTCTTAAATACCATTACCCGTTCCTAGTTAAGCTTAATAAGCTTTGTAACATCCAGAAGTGTCACAATGTTGGCATTTCTACATCCCCACATTGTCTTTTCGACACTAAACTGATAATAATTTTTTGTTCTTTTATCAAATTTTAATTTTATACCAAAAATATTCTCATCTTTATTGGCCTCAGGATCCAAAACTATACCTGAATCACTATTAAAATTTTTTCCATAAAGATTGTTTCTTTCAACATTAAACTTGCGGCAAAAACCATCACTGGCATAAAGTATTCGACTATAATCTGAATTACATACATATATAACCTGCTTTGATGCCATAATTAAATTCTCGTATTTCTTATACAAGTTAAGAGTTCCCGCAACTCTTTTCTGTATTTCAAACATATCAAAAGGATGTGCAAAATAATCCATTGCACCTAATTCGTAGGCTTTCTCAATGCTTTCGTGATTATCTTCCGCTAAAATCACAATTACCGGAATACGTTCAATAACATATTCTTCATTCATCCATTCCAATACCTGATATCCGTTAGTTTCAGGCATATTTAAATCCAATAGAAGTGCTGAAAATGAATCTTCTTCCTTCTTTAGTAACTCGATTGCTTCTGTTCCATCTTTTGCTTCTGTAACAATATATTCATCTCCGAGGATTTCTTTCAGAATTTCTCTATTCATCTTGGAATCATCCGCAATTAGTAATCTATTTTTTTCTCTTGATTCCTTTATCATAAGTATTCACTTCCTCCACTTCATTCTTTCGTTTTCTATCTCTTTCTATATTTTAACATAAATGTCTAATTTTTCGTAGCATTGCTTTGCTTATTTTTTTGCTAAAAATATACAGCTTTTAATACGATATTTTTATTTATTTTTTATTGATTTTTTCTTATTATTTTGCTATCATATCAAAGGATTATATAAGTTCATGATATGGATGAACGTTTCTACTAACTGCCGCAAATGGTTATCTATAATCTTTATTATAGGTAAATTTTATTTTGCGGTATTTTTGTGTGCAAAAAAGTATTTTTAATTTACTTTAATTATTACATTTAGGAGGATTTTGAATGAGACATTATGATGTTATTGTAATTGGTGCCGGACCGGGTGGTATTTTTGCCACATATGAATTGGCAAAAAAGCAGCCTGAACTTTCTATTGCTGTTTTTGAAGCCGGACATAAGTTATCAGGAAGAAAGTGTCCTATTGATGGTGACAAGATTCCTAACTGCATCAATTGTAAAAGCTGCTCTATTATGAGTGGTTTCGGTGGTGCCGGAGCTTTTTCTGATGGTAAATATAATATTACTAATGATTTTGGTGGCACTCTTTATGAACACATTGGTAAAAAACAGGCCATTGAATTAATGAAATATGTTGACGAAATTAACATGGAACACGGTGGAGAAGGTACAAGACTTTTCTCAACTGCCGGAACTAAGTTTAAGAAGATTTGTATGCAGAACAAGCTTAAACTTCTTGATGCTTCTGTTCGCCACTTGGGAACTGACATTAACTATGTTGTTCTTGAAAATTTATATGACGAATTAAAAGATAAGGCTGATTTTTACTTTGACACACCTGTTTCTTCAATTACTCATTTAGATAACGGCTATAGTATTCATACTGAAGATGAAGATTTTGAATGTAAAGATTGTATTGTTTCTGTAGGTCGAAGCGGAAGCAAGTGGATGGAACAGGTTTGCCACGAAATGGATATACCTACTAAGTCTAACCGTGTTGACATTGGTGTTCGTGTTGAACTTCCTGCTGTTATCTTCTCTCATCTTACAGATGAATTGTATGAAAGCAAGATTGTTTACCGTACACAGCAATTCGAAGACAATGTTCGTACTTTCTGTATGAACCCACACGGTATTGTTGTTAACGAAAATACTAACGGCATTGTTACTGTTAACGGACACAGTTATGAAGGTGAAGAAATGCAGACTGAAAATACTAACTTTGCCCTTTTGGTTGCTAAGCATTTCTCTGAGCCTTTCAAAGACAGTAACGGATATGGTGAAAGTATTGCCCGCCTTTCTAATATGCTTGGCGGTGGCGTAATTGTTCAGCGTTTCGGTGACTTAGTAAGAGGTCGTAGAAGTACTGAAAACCGAATTGAAGAAGGACTTGTTACTCCTACTCTTTCAGCTACTCCAGGTGATTTAAGCCTTGTACTTCCAAAGCGTATCTTGGATGGAATCATTGAAATGATTTATGCCTTAGATAAAATTGCTCCAGGTACAGCCAATGATGATACATTGCTATATGGTGTAGAAGTTAAGTTCTACAATATGGAAGTTGAACTTAATGACAATCTTGAATGTAAATATGACGGATTATATATTATCGGCGACGGAAGTGGTGTTACACATTCACTTTCACATGCTTCAGCCAGTGGTGTGTATGTTGCAAGACATATATGTGAAAAGGCAGAATAAGGGGAGAAGATTAATGTTGCAGGGAGGATGTAGCATTATTGGAAAGCCACGACGGATTTGCGTCGTGGCTTTTGCTTTTGAGATTAGTTTCTATTTGTGTTTTTTGCTGTGTTTCAGTTCATTCTAAAATTCTTATCCTAATTCTGCCAATTAATCTGCTGTTCCTTTATTAGCGGATATCTGACTACTTCCGCGCCATCTAAGTTTTCTCTGTTCATATCAACTGCTGTTATCTGCTGATTATCATATGTTGTATAATAATAAATTCCCTTTTTAGCATTGCAACATGAAGTGTACAATGTGATTTCGTACTTATCTTCCGCTACTTCACAACAGCCTCTCTGCTGATCAACAGAGCCCAAAATATGGAAGAACTGGCTTACACTTTCTGCCTCTGAATTACCTGAAACAGAATTCATCTTTGTGAAGGCAACCTTAGCAAAACGTGAGGCTGATGATAAATCTCCCGGAAGTCCTAACGCTCCCATTCCTCTGCTGTAAGTTGTCAAATCAAGTTCTGATGCGAATTTGTTTTCTGGCTGTCTTGGGGACAGGTTCATGTAATTGTTTAACATAAACATCTGCTGTGGAAATGGTGGATTGTTAGTCAACACTCCTACAGGATTGTCATAAACCTTTAATCCTTCTGCCACAGGTTCTACAGTTATGGATTCTTCACTGTCTGAAATAATCCAATGTAACTGAGCTGATGGCAACTGCTCACTAAAAGGTGTTGAAACAAGATTCATTCTGCCTATAAGTTCTCTCGCCTCTTTAACTGACTGGCATCTACCAAGAATCCATGGAATAAATTCAAACTGGGCTATATTGTCCCTGCCCTCTTCTATATGCTGAAACTTAGCATTGCCCACAAAATTAAGCCCTGCCATTCCAAGTCCCTTCTCATTAATTCCATCATAATACAATGGGTACCCTCCTGCCACATATGCCATACCGATAATTGCATAATGGCTCTCCAATATTCCCATATGTCTAAAATCAAATCTATAATTTCTAGGTGTTATTGTCACCTCATCACCATATGAAAATTCATAGTCTAAAGTTCTTCCAAAATAAAAATCATTAGTTTTATAAGTTGCTGCTGTACACATATCTCTCCTTATTCAAAATACTGTTTAGACAGTCTTTCAACCTCTGTCTTAACTTTTTCCAAAATATCCTCAGGTTCCACAATCTTTACACCGTCACCTAAAGAAAATATCCATGAAATAAACTGATTGCTTACTATTACTTTTACATTTGCAGTAAAATGTTCATCATCTTTTGGTATAAACATAGTGTCTTTTCCGAATCGGTCAATAATAACACCTGCCATTTCGTTTTTGCACTCTAGTTTTACTATTTCCTCTTTGCCGGAAAACATACCAAATACTTTCTTGGCATATAAACCTACATCTGCATTCTGCCCGCTAAACTTTTCTCCTCCAAGTCGTGGTTTGTCCAAAAATTCAATGTTAAGCATCTTATCAACCCTGAAATGTTTAACTTTTTCATCACCTGAATCAATTGCAACCATATAATAGTTCTCATCATCCCAAGTTAAAGCCCAAGGACTTACTATGTAAGGTTCTCCGTCCTTTCTCAAAACCATTTTCTTCTTCACATTCCACTGGAAATACTGAAAACTAATCATAGAATTTCTGTCAATTGCAGTATGTATCTTATCCACATTATAATAAATCTTCTCATTAGTTGTCTTTACGCGCTGAGATACATAAACCTGATGCTGAAGCTGTGATGCCTGATATTCGCTTGCCAAACCCTCAATCTTCTTAATAAGTTGGTTAGTCTTCCTTTCAGTAATGAATTTAGCTGACTGCACCGAATCTACCAATAACTTCAACTCTGCCAATTCAAACTGTCTGCTTACCAAATAATAGTAATAAGTTCTGTCGTGCTGTTCTCCTACAATATCCAATCCATATTGACGCAAATTCTCAATATCATTATAAAGACTTTTACGTTCAGCATTCACCCCATACGCCTTTAACTCACTAATGATTTCATTCATTGTTATGCTATGCTGCTCATCAGTTTTCTCAGTTAATATCTTTATCAGATATACTATCTTTAATTTCTGATTGCTTCCTTTTGCCATACCTACCTCCTTGCCCCTAAGCAGGTCTGTTTCTTTTGTTAAAAAATATACCTCTATTCTACACCAAAACAGTTGTATATTCTATGTAGCAATTTCAACAATTTTAGTCTGTCATATATATTAATGTTTATTAGAGCTCCGCCACTCCTTTATTGCTTCACTTATAGTATTATAATCCCTTTGAAAAAGTTCTTCACTAATCTGCCTGTGTAACAAATCCCACGGCACCTTCTCCATTATCTTTGTTATAACAAAATCCTTGCTCCTCTGTTTGTACTTAGGCATACCGTTAATCTCCTGTATATGGGAAAGTTCCGGTCGCCACAATATACTTAGCTTACGCTTCATCTTATAAGTTCTTTGGGCACGCTTATTAATTTCCGGCTCTCTTAAAACATTAAATTCCACACTTTCTTCCTTACTAATCGCCTCAATAATTCCCCAGTATTCCGGAACATGTTCTTCAATATGCTTTGAGTGGCTACTTCCCACAACCACATAATTATAATCAAAAAACTTATTATAATCCTTCACCTGTCTTGCAAGCCTTGCATATGTATCCGCATCACTTTTGATTTCCACTCCAATAAGCTTCTCTTCAAGAACAAGCATTACATCAGCTCTTGATTTTGCAATCTGCTTTTCTTCTATTATTCGTACCTTACCGAATTTTTCATCAAAAAAATCAAATAACGGCTCTCTTATATCCTGATCTTTTAACATTTCGTTCCTCTATTACACGTCCTATCCAACACATTCTATATTATATATGTTATTCTCTGTTATATTTGATATTCTGTAATTCTAATCTCTCTATTTCGTGGACTTTGCCTTTGGATAAATTCTCTCCATTCTGCCATCATCAAAATGACTATCCATAACCTTCTGCCATTGGGAAGTTGCACTTATGCCCCTATCTCTCTCATCATATCTGATTAAGGCTAAGCTTGATACACCACAATTTATTACCATAAATATTATCAAAATCCATGTGACAATTTTGCCCCATAACATTGGTAATAATTCTATTGCTTTAGATATGTATGGATAAAGTTTTTTAAACCAGACAACTGCTGCTATGCCCCAGAAAAAACAATACAACAGATTAATTCTACCACCCAAGTTAAAAGGAATATCGCTATAATCCCAAAATACTTTTCCAAAAACTATCTCCGTAAAAACGCTGCACAAATATTCATAAGCGCCACCAAGGAGAGTGCCTACCGCAAATAAGAAGCTGTCGCTTTTGTCTTTATATTTATAAAGCATCTGAGTAACCACAGCTATTGCAAGTCCCCAGACAATACTAAAAGGTCCCCAAACCACACTGCTTCGGCTCATCCACACGCCTTCAGTTATTCTGCAAAAAATAGTTTCCGTTATATCACCAAGAAACGCTCCTATAAAAAACAACAATACTATTTTATAAAAACTACATCCGTAGGCAAAAACCTTAGTTTCACTTTCTTCTTTTGACTGAACTTTTATATTTTCAGTTTTTTGTGCTTTAGGATAAGCTTTGTGAATACGTCCGTCTACAAAATTGTAAATTAAAGTTCCAAGTTTTACCCTAACGCTGTCTATCTTATCATTGGCATTTTCCCATTTTTTTAAATTTTTGCTTTTTCCTTTTAACAAAAGATAAGATGCCAATATGTCTACTATCATTACCCCTACAAGAACTAATAAAATGACGTTCATTAACAGTTCCGGCAAAATTGTAAGAATTTTTAATGTAATCTTATTTCCCCATTTTACAATAACATAACCTAAAAATCCCCAAAACACTGAAACAGGAACGCATACGTATCCGTCAAAATTCCATTTAACATTGGAGTAATCCCACCAACGTTCTTTAAATGCCAATTCAATAAGATGTCCTGCTATCCACTCAACTACAGTGGCATAAATCATTGCAAATAAAAATAGCCAGATTCCTGTTAATTCCTGTAAACCCACCGTAATTATTACTGCTGTTATTCCATAAAGAACACAAAAAGGTCCATTAACCAAACCTCTGTTAGCGAATTTTTTCTGTTTTAATGATGCTGATACTGTTTCAAACAGCCATCCCAGAAATGAATATATAAAAAACATCCATAATAAATCATAGACAGTAAAATGTATCATTGTCTTTCTCCTCTTGTATAAAACCCGGGTACAAAATATGCACCCGGGTTCTTTATTTAAACATATATTGTTCTATATATTTATATGACACTTATATGTGTCTTTTGACCTTTAAATTAGATCTGTGGTCCTGCTGAAACTAAAGCCTTACCAGCTTCATTTCCTTCATACTTAGCAAAGTTCTTGATGAATCTTTCAGCTAAGTCCTTAGCCTTAGCTTCCCATTCTGAAGCATCAGCGTAAGTATCTCTAGGATCAAGGATTCCTGCATCAACACCTGTAAGTTCTGTTGGAACTTCAAAGTTGAAGTATGGAATCTGCTTTGTTGGTGCATTTAAGATGTCACCGTTTAAGATAGCATCGATGATACCACGTGTATCCTTAATTGAGATACGCTTTCCTGTACCATTCCATCCTGTGTTAACTAAGTAAGCCTTAGCTCCATTCTTTTCCATCTTCTTAACTAATTCTTCAGCGTATTTTGTTGGATGAAGCTCTAAGAAAGCCTGTCCGAAACATGCTGAGAATGTTGGTGTAGGTTCTGTAATTCCACGTTCTGTACCAGCAAGTTTTGCTGTAAATCCTGATAAAAAGTAGTACTGTGTCTGAGCTTCTGTAAGGATTGATACTGGTGGTAATACTCCAAATGCATCTGCTGATAAGAAGATAACGTTCTTAGCTGCTGGTGCAGATGAAATAGGTCTTACAATGTTTTTGATATGATTGATTGGGTAAGATACACGAGTATTTTCTGTTACACTCTTATCTGCAAAATCAATCTTTCCTTCAGCATCAAGTGTTACGTTCTCAAGAAGAGCGTCACGTCTGATTGCATTGTAGATATCTGGTTCTGATTCTTTATCTAAGTTGATAACCTTAGCGTAGCATCCACCTTCAAAGTTGAATACGCCGTTGTCATCCCAACCATGTTCATCATCACCGATAAGTAAACGCTTAGGATCTGTTGAAAGTGTTGTCTTACCTGTTCCTGAAAGACCGAAGAAGATTGCTGTGTTTTCACCGTTTAAATCAGTGTTAGCTGAGCAGTGCATTGAAGCAATTCCCTTAAGTGGAAGGAAGTAGTTCATCATTGAGAACATACCCTTCTTCATTTCTCCGCCGTACCATGTATTAACGATAACCTGTTCACGGCTTGTGATGTTGAACACAACTGCTGTTTCTGAGTTAAGTCCTAATTCTTTATAATTTTCAACCTTAGCCTTTGAAGCATTGTATACAACAAAGTCTGGTTCGAAGTCTTTAAGTTCTTCTTCTGTTGGCTTAATAAACATATTTGTTACAAAATGAGCCTGCCAAGCAACTTCAACGATGAAACGGATTGCCATACGTGTGTCTTTGTTTGCTCCACAGAAAGCATCTACTACATAAAGTTTCTTATTTGAAAGTTCTTTAATAGCAAGATCCTTTACAGCAGCCCAAGCTTCCTTGCTTGCCTTGTGGTTATCATTCTTGTATTCATCTGTTGTCCACCATACTGTGTCTTTTGAATTTTCGTCTTCAACGATAAATTTATCTTTTGGTGAACGACCTGTATAAATACCAGTCATAACGTTAACAGCACCAAGTTCGCTTTCCTGTCCTTTTTCATAACCTTCAAGTTCTGGTTTTGTTTCTTCTTCAAATAATGTTTCATATGAAGGATTGTACACGATTTCTGTTGTACCTGTGATACCATACTTGCTTAAATTGATTTCTGCCATCTTATTTAAACCTCTTTTCTTTAAATATAGTAATATAATGAACACCTGCTTGCGCCGGCTCTTATATCAACCTTGTGGAACTAAAAAACAAAGTTCCCTAATATGATATTATACATATTTTCGTTGTAAATTCAACTGAAATCGCCTTGTTTTTCCTTTATTAACAAAGTAAAGTGTTCAATTAATTAATGAAAGTGTTGTTTTTTTAGACTAATTGAAGTCTAACTTTTGTGGTTCACCTCACTCACAGCCTTTTTATTTTTTTCCTGTATATTTAAAGTTTCTGTTTTTATCTTCTCATATAACATATACATCCCCTGCACTCCTGCCACAAAGGAAATCACATAGTACGGCATAATATACAGTGCCTTGCCTTCCCACAGGAAATGGAATATGAAGCCTCCAAGTACTGCCACCTGTAGTAACAGGTTCCAGATGGTAAGCTGTTTTCTTTTTGCTATAAGGTATGCAAGGTTTCCAAGCCAGATAAATATAAGATATAGTTTCATTATTACGAATATGATTTTGTTTGCTTTTCCCTTTTCTATACTTTTAGCTACCTTTGACCATTCTGCGTGATTATCCATTGCCTGAAGCATCCAGAAAGTTTGGAATGTTGGTTCGCACCACTGTGTTGTGATTTTATTTTTTGCAAAATCCACAAACTCTAATGGTTTGCTTTTAAACTCACTTAGTCGTTCACTTATGTTTTCTCCCGCTATTTCTGATGCTTTTTCACTGTCACGACCTGCGTTTACAAAAGTTGTCAAATTATAAGCGTTGTACCAGCCATCAACACCGCAACCTAACTCTTTTGTACCCTTCTGCAATCCCATGGCTATAAAGCATTTCGCCGGAACACCTTTTGAAATAGTTACATTAGCCTTTTTTGCATAATACAGATTTACACATTTAGGCGCCATCAACGCTCCCATTAAGATTATTGAGAAAACTACATATTTTAATTTTTGTTCTTTTATTCCATAAAATAAAGTAACCAAAACTGCTGCAATTACAAAAATCAAACAATTGCTTTTGCTTATTGTTCCCATGCAGAAAGCCAGAAAACTTATTACAAAATTAAGGATTTTTCCATTTTCTTTTGCAAGGATAAGATTATAGAAGCCTACTAATGAGAAGAATAGTCCAAATATTGTTCCGTACACAAAGAAGCTATAGAAAATCAATGGGAAACATCCAAAAACCATAACCCAATACAGATTGTGGATTCTAATATTATCTGTCATTTTGGTTAGAATCTTATATAGCATATTGAAAATTCCTGCCATTGCAAGAACATTAAAAAGCATTATTGCGATGTAATTATCTTTTCCGAATATGTAATAAATAATTTGAATAATGCCGATTATTCCAAGCTGTTGCGGATATGCTACCAAATATCCTTCACCTGTAATCTCGCTGTAATCTCCATCAAGAAAACTTGATGCAATTCTCTGAACAACACTTTGGTCACTTATAGGGTATGCCCTTGCCATAACTATGTATGCGATTCCAATTGCAATAACATATATTGTTGCAATATTGGCAAACTTCTTTGTATCCATTTTTAGTAATTTTGTATATCTGTCAATAATATACAGAATTGCAAAAATAGTTACCACATACAAAATTATCATAAAAATATTGTTAAGGCTATACTCTGCATATTCCTTGTAATCGTTAACTTTTATATCAATTTTTGTTGTTCCCAAAATATTAAAAATTGATAGAATCCCAAACATTGCCACAAGGATTCCCCATATTATTTTTTGAATTACATTTCCTGTTTTGTTAATTATTGCATTCATACTTTTCTCCGTTTCTTCTTTATTATTTAGATTACATTGTCTAAGGTCTTGTCCCACATATGCCGTGCAATTATGTTTTAACATGCTAATCTTATCTAATTATCAGCTGTTCCAAGGATTATACTTATCAATCTCTTGTTTAACATTATTGTTCTGTTCCAAGGATTGATTATTACACCCTCAATTTCATCCACTGTTAATGCTGATTGAAAAAGCTTATCCATATCTGTTAAAAAAGTAGATTTTACACTGTCGCCACCTTTTAACTCTTCATCAAAACCTGTAAAAGCAACCCACCAGTTTTTTCCGTCTGATGTTTTTACTGCCTGAACGTTCATTTCATTGCTTAATGGTGAAGGTTCAACTGCAATAATAAGCTGTCCCTGTTCTTTCATTCTTCTTCTGATAACTGTAAGTGCGTGCGCCAACAGTTCAGGTGTAGACTGACTTTGAAGTGTGGCAATGGCTTCTTCGATTTTTTCATTGCCCTGCAGTCCCTTGTCCACTTTTGAATTATCTTTATTCATATTTACTCCGTTCGTAATTTTTATTTTCAAAATGATTCCTGATTATTTTTGAAACCATAGATTCCTAATTAGTTTTTGAATCATTTATTCATAATTATTAATTAAAGATTTTCCAATTATCTTAGATAAGATTTTGACCTTAGCATTTCTATTGCCTTGGAGGTCTTCCTGTCTGTAGCTATTATACCCTTTTTCCCCGATTTTTGAAACTTAGTTTTGTCGGCACTGCTTTTAACATTTATGCCAAGCAACTGGTTGTTGAAAGTTGAGCTGTCCTTAAAATCAAATATGCACAACTGATTTTTTGCTCTTGTAACTGCCACGTAATAAAGTCTTCGCTCTTCCTCGTAAGTTTTTATTTCCTCATCTGTAGCTTTCTTTCTGTTGGTAACCACCTTTTCAGGAAAAACTCCGTCCTTTACATCCATTATGTATACCGTATCGTACTCCAAACCTTTGCTTGAGTGAATTGTAGACAAAGTAAATTTGCAATCATAATTGTTCTTTTTATTCTTTATAATCATTGCTAGTTCATCAAGACGATTTAGAAAATCTTCCGGTGTTTTCTCATTTGCTGCCAAAGCCTGGAGAATACTTATCTTACCATCTTTTATTTTTGCTCTTTCAAGATAAGCAGAATAGCCCATGAAATTAACAATTCTATAAACTGCTTTGTAGGCCGACTCTTCTAAAATGCTTTCTATATGAGTCTTCATTGCCTTTAGACTTTTCTCCGTGCCTTTTGGGATTCTTCCATATCTTAATGCACTGTCAATTACGGGAATGCCTTTTTCTTCACTTATACGGCAGGCTTCAATTGCTCCCATTTTGCTTAAATATGTTCCGATTTTAAAATATATCTGCATAAAGATTTCCGTATCCTTTGGATTTTCTGCAAATCTTATTATGTTTTTTATGTCTGTAACTATTTTGTGATTGAAAAACGTCAGGTCAGCGTTTTTGATTTTGTAATCAATGCCACTTCTCTCAAGCATATCCACAACCGGAATTATGCTTTCATTATCTCTGTACAAAACTGCCGTATCTACGTTGCAGTTTTCTGCCACCTTTGTTAAATAGCTATACTGAGACTTTCTTGTTTTTACTTCAATAAGTCGAATATCTTTTGCCATATCCCTTGAAGCTTTCATATTTTTCTTGTGTCTTAATTTGTTTTTCTGAATAAATCTGTCTGCTGCACTTACAATTGCTCCGTCAGACCTAAAGTTTTCTTCCATTAGAAGAATTTTTCCTTCAGGATAAGTTGACTCAAAAGAAAGCAATGCTTCCGGATAAGCCGCCCTAAATCCGTAAATACTCTGATCCTCATCCCCAACCATAAACAGCTTCTTATTTTTCATTGCAAGTATTTCAATAATTTTGTGTTGGATTTTTGATGTATCCTGTGCTTCGTCCACGCAAATATATTGGTACATATTTTGAAAATATTCCAAAACCTGTGGTGTGGTCTTTAGCATTGTGTAGGCATAAACCATTTGGTCGTCATAATCCATTAATGACTGTCTGCGAAGTTCCCCACAATATGCCTTGTAAATTTCAGCAAGTGGCAGGTTTTCCTTCTTGCCAAGGCTTTCAATTTCTTCATTTGAAAGCATCATGTTTTTTATGTATGTAATCAGGGTAATAACTGTCTGCAAGTCATTTTCCGACGGATATTCGTTAAGTTCTTTCTGATAAATCAAAGACAATATTTTAGATTTAAAGCCTTCTTCCGTAATCAGGTCGAAAGCCTTTCTGCCGATGCAGTTTCCGTAATAGTTAATTATTTTTGAACAAATTCCGTTAATTGTTCTAAACTCAAGTCTTGCCGCCAGCTGTTCACCAAACATTGTTTCAAATCTCTGTCTCATGTAGTTAGTTGCCGCAACTGTATATGTAACAGTGAGAATTGATTCAGGCTCTATTCCAAGACAATAAATCATATAACCCAGTCTTGTAACAAGAACCGTTGTCTTTCCACTGCCCGGAACTGCTAAAAGCAGTGTAGGATTTTGAACCGACTGCACTGCTTTTAACTGTTGATTATTTAGTTTTATATTAAACTGTTCTTTAAATTGTTCTAGCGTCATTTTTTTCATAATCAATAAACATTAAGAAGAAAGCAAAAAATAGAACAACAGAACAACATAGAATTGCTCTTTCGTGGAATATATGTATAAAGAAGTTACCGATTACTGCTCCGGTTACGAAGCATACAATAATTCCATAATACAATACTGCTTTCTTAAAATCTTCCTTATCTTTTTTGCGAATGAAATTACAAAGGTTCTGTGTACCACTTCTCAAATTTCCTATACACATAGTTGTGGCAATGCCGTTACCTCTGATTTTTCTAAAACTTTCAACCTGTATTCCGCAGGCAAAAGATGTAAGTGAGTTGGCTATAAGGTTCATGTCAAGTGGAATAAAAGCTACGCCCACAAGTATAATTCCCTCAAATAAAACAGCCACCTGTCTCCAATGTAAAAGATCTCTTTCTTTGGCACGAACAAGCTCTGCTATGGCAATTCCTATTGCAAAAGCAAAAACCGGGAAGAAGTAATGAAGCGCTCCCCTAAGATTTCCCTCTGACAAATTTACACCAAACAGCAACATGTTTCCTGTCTGGGCATTTGCAAAAACCTGATCCCTCTGTATGTAAGAGTACGCATCCATAAATCCACCTGAAAGTGCAAGAAGTATTCCAAGTTTTATAGTCTCTGACATCTGCCTTGTCTGTTTCATAATAATCAACTCCTATAATCATTTCTAATATTATCGTATAATTATTTATATATTTTTTTCATTTCCAAATTTTTAGGATTCTTTTTTTGCATTAATATAATTCATAATAAGCTCTGCCGTCTTTTCAAAACCAATCTTACCTGTATCAAGGCAAATCTGATATTCTTTTGCATCTCCCCACACTGTGTCAGTGCAGTATTTATGGAAAGATGTTCTTTTCTCGTCAACTTCTTTTATATACTTTTCCGCCTCTTTTTCTGAAATTCCGTCTCTTTCCATAAGATGTTTTATTCTAAATTCTTTGTCCGCAAAAAGATATACTGATGTAACATCCTTGCTATCTTTGTATATTATATTAGCACATCTTCCAATAATTATGGCGTCTTTGTTTTCGGTAATAGCCTTAACAAGTTTTAATGACCTATCCATTGGCTTCGTATTTCCAAACCCCATTGCTATTCCATATAAAAGACTATTAATAGGTACTTCATTAAAAAAATTACTATGTTCTTCAGCCTGTCCTAGCTGCTTTGCTTCTTCAAGCAATTTCTTTTTGTCAAAAAGTTCCATGCCCAGTTTATTAGCCAATATTCTTGCAACTTCATGTCCGCCGCAACCACATTGTCTTGCAATTGTAATTATCATAATATGCCTCCTATCCGCACCTCTTCAATCCTCGGTGGGATTATTGCTTAATAGAATTTCCAAATTAATTTCTTATTAAATAAAAATCTGTCCGCCATTATTATAACTCTTTATATAAAATTTGCAAAAACAGATGCTCCTACCATTGTGCAAATTCCTGCTATTACTATTGAAAGGCTGCTCATTGCCCCTTCAATCTCGCCCATTTCCATTGCTTTTGCAGTACCAATGGCATGGGAAGATGTTCCCAGAGCTATTCCCTTTGCCACAGGATTTGTTATTTTAAATATTTTGCAAACTGCCTCACCACATATGTTACCAAGAACTCCTGTAATGATTATTACCGCAACTGTAATTGTAACATATCCACCAAGTTCTTCTGAAATTCCCATTCCAATTGCTGTTGTAATGGACTTAGGCAACAATGTTACATATTCTTCATGACCGAAATTAAATATTAAAGCAAAAACAAATATGCAAACCAAACTTGTAAGTACACCTGAAATTATGCCTGCAAATATTGCTACCATATTCTCTTTAAGTAATTTAATCTGCTGATACAAAGGTATTGCAAGACATACTGTTGCCGGTGTTAAAAGATAACTTAAATACTGTGCGCTTTTGTTGTAATTATCATAATCTACCCTAAACAAAATCAGACAGCATATTACAAATATTATTGAAATTAAAAGTGGGTTAAAAATAGCTGACTTAAATTTTCTTTTTAATAATAAGCCTAACTCGTATCCCATTACACTTATTACTACACCTATTGTTGTAGAATTAATTATCATCTGATTCATGTTTTTTTCTCCTCTTTATCACATACTGGGTTACTTTTCCTGACACAGCCATTACAAGGACTGTTGACAAAAAAGTAATAATTATAAGTGGAATAAGCATGGTTTTAAGCTGTTTCCAATAAACAACTATTCCTACTCCCGATGCAATAAACATTAAAGGCATTATTTCTATTAGAAAAGTTCCTGACTCTTTTACATCGTCTACTTTCACAATACCTGTCACAAGCAAAACCATCATCAGACACAATCCATAAATACTTGACGGTATTGCCAACGGAATTAAATATTTTAGGATTTCACCTATACAGGTTACTAACATAATAATCCCAAATTGTCTCATATATTTCATAATTTTCACCCTTCTTTCCACAAAACGCGACAGCCTTAACTGTCGCGTCTTTAATAATACATACTTTTTTTAATTATGTACATAGTTTTGTGGTATTAATTTAGGGCTTTTTTTGCACTTTCTAGTATTATTGTTCCCTGACTCTTTCAATTCTAATTACATAAAAAGCCCAAAACAGTGTACTTATTATAGTTAACATCGCTCCTGCAACTATTCCGGGGCTTTTGTATGTAACATTAATAGTGTGTCTTCCCTTTAAGACTTTTGCCCCAATATATCCTATTCCTGAGTTGAAAGTTTCTGTCTTTTTTCCGTCAACATAAATCTTGTAGCCTTTGCTGTACGGAATTGATAGTTGAAGTATTTTGTCCTGACTTACTTTAATGTTGCCACTTATATGATTGTCAGACATCTTAACATTTTCAAGTGCTTCTTTCTTTAAGTTTGCTGCAGCATTATCATAATTACTTGCGGGTACCATTGCTGCATAAACATCTTTGAAAGTGTATTTTCTGTTGCTGTTAAATTTAATATCTACGTGGTTCTGGCTTTCCTTAGAATATCCCATATTAAAAACACTGGCTTCTTTGTAATAATATCCGTCAGAATAATCGCCTATAACTCTAAGATTTCCTGTGTTGCCATCACTTTTGTATTCTGCTGCCGTGTCACCCTGATCTGTATCCTTAACGTGAACTCCCTTAAAAACAATATAAGTAAGGCTGTCTTTTAACCCATTAAAATTATATTCCAAAGCTCCACCGTATTTTGTTTTTAAGTAACTTTTCCCTGCATCAATGTTTTTCTCATTATTAATTTTCATTTCAGAAGTGTAGACACCTGTTACGTTTTGGTTATTTTTTATTTCTGTATTGTTGTTATCACCTGTTGCTTTGTTATTTTCGCTTTCTGTTTTTGTTTTGCTATTTTCAAAATTTTTTTCTTCAATCCTATTATCTACAACTGAACTGTTAAGCAGTGCCAATTCTCTTTCTATAGGATTTAATTTGTCATAATCTGTTCTTGTCATATAGCTTGAATATGTTACTCCAAGTGGCAAGTAGTTTTTGTTTTCATAAAGGCAGACTTTCTTGCCATCTATTGTTTCTTCTTTTATTTTTTCAAAACCATAAGGTGCCTTTCCACCGTAGTTCACATAATATTTGGTACTTGCCAGCGCAAGCATTCCGATTCTATTCTCCAACCCTTTTATAACATATGACCTGTAGCAGTCTGAAAGGCAGGTTGACACATACATATCTGTCATTTTTCCCGGAATAATACTGTAATAGAAACCGGTCTGATTGAAGTTGCAATAAGCAGACTTGTTACTCCTACTTCTAAGTCGCTCAGTTCTATAAAAACTATCATCTTTAATAGACTTAATCATTTTCACGTCAGCAGTGTTCATTTCTTTTTCAAGAGTGCCTTTATTAACATAATCCTTGCTGTTATATGAATAATTTTCACCAAAAATCATATTCATGTTAATAACTATTGTAATTATGGACGCTAATGTTACTAAATATGGAAGGAACTGCTTTACTTTTTGTTGTTTTAATTTAATAAGATTTTTCTTATCTAATATGCTTATGCTTCTTAAATCATCTATGGCAAAAGCAACTGCCACCGAAAGAATCAGCGCCATACCATAACTAAATCGCATTGTTACATATGAAAAGCCGTTCATTACTTTCCCTACCATTGGGAATAATAGCATAATAAACATTATTGCAAATAGCGTGAGTATTTTTTTGTCGCTGTTTTTTCTGAAAATCAAAAGAATTACTATTGCGATTACTCCAAAAATTCCAATTCCCGGAATTGTAAACATATTCATATCATTGTCTGTTATTATAAAGCTCTTTAGAAATTTCTCATAATAGTCATCTCCAAAAAAAGTATCCGGTATAGCAATCTTTGTGGTTGTTCTTACATTATTAAGGAATGCATAAACTGAGGGAATCAAAAGCATTGCGCCCATACAAGTTCCCCATATATATGAAATCACAATTCTTCCAATGCTTCCTGCAAGTTCTTTTATATCTTTAGCCCTATAGCTTCCAATCTGTCTTACAAAGAAGTAGATTGCCGCCATCACTGTGTTGATGTACATAAAATAGTAATTATTAATGAACGCTATACTTACAACAAATGCTAAAAGTCCGATTTTTTTCTTTGTTATTACCCTTTCCACTGCTGCAATGAGAAGTGGCAGATACATTATGCCGTTAAAGAACATTGGATGTCTTATGCCTCCCAAAAGTGCATAATTACAAAACGGATACAAAATGCAGGCAGGAAGTATTGTTGATGTTTTTGTTTTTCCTAATGTTCTTAAAAGATAGGCAACAAATAAGCCGCTTAAATACATTCTTACAAAAATCAATATTTCATACATTAATTCCATTGCATTCTCCGGGAAAAGAACTGTAAGCAATGTGACCGGATCACCAAAGCCATAATAATTAAGTGTTCCAATTACATCAAATCCCTGTCCAAGATTAAAATCAATCATTGGAAAACTTCCCTTTGTGAACAGATTAATTATGTACTGCCTTATGTATTTCAGGGCAATCACATGCTGAAAAAGCCCATCAATGCTCCATATAAATGTTTTTCCCTCCGAATCAAAAATTCTGTCCAAAACAAAAGCCAGGCACAAAAATATAAAAGTATACACTGATACAAATCCTAATATATTTTTGACCTGACTATTTTTGTTATTATTCATTTTCTTCACTCCCCTATAATCGTGATTTTTATCACCTTTTTTTATTCATAAACTTATTGTTCCTGACATGTTTTCTGTCAATAAACTTAATGGTCTTTGTTCCTGATATAGTTTCTGTCAATTACCTTAATCTCTTTTTTCTGATATCGTAATGTTATCTTAAAAGACCTAATATTTATGAATATATTTCTTAAGATTTATTTAAGTTTTCCCATCAAGTGAAATTTTGTTTTTCTTTTATTTGTAATTATAAGTTTTTATTGTTTTAGTTTTATTAAAGTTTTTATTTATAAGCTTTATTTTTATTAATATTATTTAATGCCTCTGATGTTATAAACATTATTGCAGTAAATATTAAAATATATACCGGGAATAATCCTATGTTAATATACTGGGCAATAAGTCCGAATAATGGTGGCATAAATGTTGTTCCCACATAAGCAAATGCCATCTGTATTCCGATAACCGCCTGTGAATTATCCGCACCAAAGTTAAATGGTGTTGAATGAATAATTGACGGATATATTGGTGCGCAACCAAGACCTATTGTTATAAGTCCTGCCAAAGCAATAGCTGAACCCGGTATTGGCATAAATAACATTACAATACCTGCCACAATTATTATAATTCCAAGTCTTATCATGTTCTTGTCGCCTAACTTGTCTGCAATAAATCCGCACAGGAAACGTCCAAATGTAATTCCTATGTAGAAAAATGCTGCAAACTTGGCTGCTATGTTGCTGTCAATGCTTCTATTTAATACAAGGTAACTTGCACACCACAATGTTGTTGTCTGCTCAACTGCACTATAGCAGAAGAATGCAAACAAAATGTATATTACCCCTTTAATATGTAATACTTCTGATAATGATTTAGCTTTTCTCTCCTGTGGTTCTTCCTGAGTGCTTTCGTTATTTCCATTGCTTACATTGTTTTCGCTGTTTTCTACTTTTTTCCATAATGGCAATGTTATAAATAATGATGCTGTAAGTGTAAACTGAAGTACTGAAATAACACTGTAACCACCACGCCAGCCTAAACCATGAGCCATACATGTTCCTATAATATATGGTCCTATTGATGCACCAACTCCCCAGAAACAGTGGAGCCAGCTCATATGTTTTGAGGAATAATGTAGTGCAACATAGTTATTTAATGCCGCATCTACAGCTCCTGCACCTAATCCATATGGTACTGCAAGCACACATAATATTATGAAACTATGTGATAGTGAAAATCCAATCAATGCTACTGCTGTCATTAATACACTAATAGCTGTAACCTTTCCCGTTCCAAGCTTAATGTTTAATCTGTCTGAAAACAAACTTGATATAACAGTCCCAAGGGATATAATCATTGTTATAATTCCTGCTGAAGACAATGATGCATTAAGTTCGATATGCATCTGTGGCCACGCTGAGCCCAACAGAGTATCAGGCAAACCTAAACTTATAAATGCTAAATAAATAATTACTAATAATGCTGAATACATTTTTTCCTCTTTCTTTTGCATTTTCCTGCAAGTTACTTTTTAGTTTTCAGATTATATTAATTTTCTTAAATTAAAATTTTTATTCCTGAATCTGTGTTTTGGACTCTATATTTCTTTGTAGTATTTCTACTACCTGTTTTATAATTTTTTCATCTGTTTGATATTTTTTATACTCACTAATTCCCGGAAGTCCCATAAAAACGTCTGGATTTCTATATTTCATTATGCTCTCTATAATTGTTTTTCCCGACATATGGAAGCTTTTGGTTTTTGTTCTCTTAATCAGTTCTGCAATATTATTTTGACTTACACCTGCACCAACTAATATTTCTATTCTTCCTTCCGCCTGTTCAACCAAATTTCTAATGGTTTCAGCACCTACAATGCAGTTCTGTTTTCCTCCTGAAGTTAAAATCGTATCCACACCAAGTTTTATGGCTTCTTCCATTGTTTGAAAATAATCCTTACACATATCGAAAGCTCTATGAAGCGTAATTTTACACTGACCTGCCTCTTTAATAAGTTCTTTCATCTGCTTTTCATTTAATGTTCCGTCAATATTTAAACTCCCAATTACAACTGCATCCGCACCTTCGTTTTTAAAGTTTTCCACCTGTCTGCACATAATTTCGTGTTCATATTCTGTGTAGCAAAAATCACCGTAACGAGGACGTATCATTACGTTAATTGGAATCTGAATATGGTTTCTAATAGTTTTAAACAATTCTAAATCCGGAGTTGTTCCTCCTATAACAAGATTTGAGCATAACTCAATTCTTGTTGCTCCTCCATTATATGCGGAAATTGCTGATTCTACTGAATCAACACAAACTTCTAATATGTATTTTGACATATGATTTCTCCCATAAATTTCAATTTCGATAATTGTATCACACTTATTTATTCCTTGTATATATTTTATCTTCTTTTTTATTGTTTTTTCTTTTTCATCTTAACGACTCATATGGTACAATAAATTCTAAGGTTGGGTTTTGTATATTTTCTATAAACACCCTCAAATTTATTCTACATAATTATAGAAGAATGGAGAGAAAATGAAAAAAAATATTATAGTAATTTTGCCCATAATACTGTCGGTTATAACCGTGGCAATATTTTTTAACCTTTCGGTTAAACCTATGGATACGGCAACTAATGTTTTGGGTCAGAAAGAAACGATGAGTCAGAATAAAAATTCGAAGAAAAACACTATAGGAAACGCAGCTCAAAATAGTAGCAATTCAAAATCAATCGGAAGCAACACAGACAATTCATCCGATGAAAGCAAATCTTCAAGTTCAGGACAAACCACTACTAAAGATTCAAGTACTGTTGCAACAACCGCTCCTGCTAATACTATTAAGTTAAGTTTTGTTGGGGATTGTCTCTGTGCAACAGACGAAAATGCTTCTTATGAGAATTGTTTTAATGACGTTGCAAAGGCTAAGAATCCTTCATATTTTTTAGAGAAAGTTAACTCTTATTTCTTAAATGATGACTTTACAATTGCTGACTGCGAAAATGTTTATTCAGACAGCAAGAAGTTGAAAGTTAGCGACAAGGGACAATATGCAGATCCTAACGTCCGTGCTTTTTGGTTTAAGTCACCTGCAAAAAATGCCAAAATCTTATCAGTCGGTGGAATTGATATGGTTTCTATTTCAAATAATCATATTAATGATTACGGCTTGAAGGGACATGAAGACACAAGAAAAGCTTTAGATGCTGCTAACGTTAAATGGGGCGAGGAAGGTAAGATTGTTTATTTTGAAAAGCATAATTTTAAAATTGCTGTAATTTGTGTATCTATGTATGGCGATTATGTTTTACCTACAATTCAGTCTGCCCTGAAAAAAGCGGAGAAGAAAAGTGACTATCAGATTATTTATTTCCACGGTGGAACTGAAGGTCTTCACGAACCTGAAAGCTGGAAGGTTAACGCCTGTCACACTTTAATTGATTCCGGTGCCGACCTGATAATCGGCGACCACCCGCACGTGCTACAGCCATTGGAGAAATACAAAAACAAAACAATTATTTATTCAATGGGAAACTTTATTTTCGGTGGCAATCGTCATCCCGAAAACCGCACAATTATATACCAGCACACAATAACTCTTACTTCAAATAATAAAGTATCAAAGGAAACCGGCGACATAATTCCATGTTACGTTTACACCGGAGATACAAACAACTGGCAACCTGCGCCAATAAAAGACAAGGCTACAAAAAAGAAAGTTCTAAGTTTTATGAACGGGAAGAGAAAAAGTCCGCTGTAGATTAAATGTTGCAGAAAGTACCCCGATACGGCAAAATGCTTTTCGGGGTACTTTTTTATTCTCTTTTCTGTTGATTTATACCACAACATTCCTATTTTTTAAGTTTGTTGCGGTATCCCCTTCTTTATAGCATCACATATCATTTGAATGTAGCTAATTTGATAACTTTTTCTCGTTAGAAATATTGATGCGTACCCCAATATTTCATAAATCTCTTTTTTCGGGGTACTTTTTCTTTTAATACAACCAATATGATAATTAATTTCTTGTTTGAAATAGTGATATGTACCCCAATATTTCATAAATCTCTTTTTTCGGGGTACTTTTTCCTTTAATACAACCAATATGACAACTATTTTCTTGTTTGAAATAGCGATATGTACCCCAATATTTCATAAATCTCTTTTTTCGGGGTACTTTTTCCTTCAGCACAACCAATATGACAACTATTTTCTTGTTTGAAATAGCGATATGTACCCCAATATTTCATAAACCTCTTTTTTCGGGGTACTTTTTCCTTCAGCACCACTAATATAATGATTTTTTCTTGTTCATAATTGTAAAACGTACCCCGATATATAAAAATGTGTTATTTTCGTGGTTCTTCTTTAAAAACTGTTCCCCCTGCTTGTAATCTTACGAGGCATTGTTTACTTTTTCAGAGCGTTGCTCACTTTTCCAGAAGTATTGCTCACTTTTCCAGAAGTGTTGCTCACTTTCCAGAAGTATTGCTCACTTTCCAGAAGTATTGCTCACTTTTTCAAAAATAAATAAGGTCCGATGTTTCTACCAGACCTTTTTATTTAAAATATTCAATTATACAAATTCAATTTTGAATCAACTACTCTACAATTCAATACTTTCAATCTTCAATATTTGTATCCTATCTACTTCTTATAATAAATGTGCTCTTAAATCTTCATCGCTCATTTCTGTTAAGTATGCAGGTGCAATATCTAATACTGTCTTGCATCCTTTCTGGCCTTCATCATAAAGACGTTTTGCAGCTCTTGCATAAGCGATTAATACACTTGTTGTAAATTCAGGGTTTGAATCTAACTTTAAGCTGTATTCGATAATGTGATTATGTTCTTTGTTCATTCCTGTCTTTCCTGAACGAATTACAAAACCACCGTGAGCCATTCCGCTGTGGTTCTTTTCTAATTCTTCTTCAGTAATGAAATGAACTGTTGTATTGTAGTCTGAGAAATAGTTAGGCATTTCTTTGATTTCTTTCTCTACTGTTGCAGCATCTGCACCTTCTTCTAATACAACAAAACATTCTCTTTCATGTTTTTCTCTTGTTGTAAGTTCAGGATTTTCACCTGATCTAACTCTTTCCAAAGCACTTTCAACAGGGATTGTGTACTGCTTTGCATTCTTAACGCCTTTGATTCTACGAATTGCATCTGAATGTCCCTGGCTTACACCCTTGCCCCAGAATGTATAATCTTTTCCATCCGGAAGAATTGCATTAGCATAAACTCTGTTAAGTGAGAACATTCCCGGATCCCAACCAACTGAAATAACTGCTACTTTTCCAGCTTCCTTAGCCGCCTTATCTACTGCTGCAAAATGTTCAGGAATTCTTGCGTGAGTATCAAAACTGTCAATTACGTTAAACATTGAAGCAAACTGTGGAGTCTGTACAGGAAGGTCTGTAGCACTACCACCACATAAAATCATAACATCTATCTTGTCTTTCCAGTCTGCTGCTTCATCAATGTGACATACCGGAACATTTTCTGTTAAAATAGTTACATTCTTAGGATCTCTTCTTGTAAATACAGCAACTAATTCCATATCATTAGCTTCTTTAACTGCACATTCAACACCTTTTCCAAGGTTACCATAACCTAAAATACCAATTCTTGTTTTCATTTCAGTCTCTCCTCATCTTATATATTTTTACTTAATCTTCTCTCTGGTTTTCACCAACTAACATAGTCTTTTAAAATTTTTCACCAAAAAAATTATAGTTTTTTTTACACTGTTTGGCAATACTTTCACTGCATATTTATTCATTTATTATAACAAAAAAATTCCATCCTCTCCAACTATTAAGGCGCTGTATCGATATTGCTTCATCGACACAGCGCCCCGTTTAGGTAAACTTAAATAATTATCTAACTCTACTATTTCTCTAGCTTTACTGATTATCTAACTTAAATAATTCTCTAACTTTACTGTTTCTCTAACTTGCTATTTCTTAACTTTTATAGCTTTCTTTGAACTCCATTTTCCTTTGACTTTCTTTCCGTTACTGTCTACTTTGTATGCACAAACCTGAATGTAGTATTTCTTCTTTGCCAATTTTTTGATTACAAGTTTGTTTTTTGTAATTGTTATTATTTTGGCCTTTTTCATTTTCTTGTTTGTTGCATATCTAAGCTGATAGCCTTTTACGCCATTTACTTTTCTCCATTTTACTGTTAATGATTTCTTCTTATTGTTCTTTGCAGAAACACCTTTAACCTTTGCAGGTTTTGTTACTTTTGCGGATACCTTACCTCCAGCATTAGGATTGTCAGTTTTTGGATTTGATGGCTTATTTGTCAGGTTATCTGTTGTTGCATTATTTTCAACAACTATCTGTTTTACAACCTGACCTTCATATAAGTCCTTGAAAGTTACAACTACTTCGTATGTTCCAACTTCCTTTACTTCATTTACTGCCTTGCCTGTTGCTTTATTTCTGTAAGTTACTGTGTAGTATTCAGATGAAATCACCTTGTCATCTGTATCATTTACAGTTACTGTTGGAGTAATGCTGTTTCCTGTGTATTCAAATTTTGTATTTGAAATATCTACACTCTTAATCTGTTTTATAGGCTGCTTTTCTGTCTGACCGCATTTACATCTGTTTTCTATGTAACCGTCTTTTTCAGTAGTAGCCTTTGTTACTGTTGATAATGCAACATAATCATGCTTATGCTCTTCTTCAAGTTCTTCGCCTGTTGAACTTTCTCCCAATTTAACAAGATTACTTACTTGTGCACCTGTGTTTTCCTCATCAATTACACCTGTATTATATAACTTACTAAACATTGAATTGCCTTCATCATATGCGCTGATTCCACCAATATCTTCCAAACCACTTATTTTACCATTGTTAACAAGTTCTGTTCCTTTTACAGAAGAAGTATAACTAAATATTCCGCCTGCATAACCATTTGATGAAATATTTCCGTTATTTATACAGTTTGTAACAGTTATACCTTTCGCATACTCAATCATTCCTGATGCTTCTTCTCCTCCAAATACATTAGCATTATTAATACAGTTACTTACTTCAACCTCATTATCATTTGTACAATCTATATATTGTACAATACCTCCTGCACAATATCGTCCATTAATGGATCCGTTATTTTCGCAATCTGATAATTTCAAATTTCCAGAACTGTTGCCAAGTATTCCTGCTACTGCATCTCCTGCAATTTCACCGTTATTAACACAATTATTTATAATTAATTCACCGGCATCTGTTGATCCACTAGACATAGCATATGTAACACATATTCCTGCTGTATAAGTATAATTACCCTTTGCTATACTTTCCACTTTGCCTTCATTTGTACATCCTGTTATTGATGTTGTATATGGTTTATCATCTGTATTAATAACTCCTACAACAATTCCTGCTGTATAACCATAAGTTGTAATGTCACCTCTGTTAATACAGTCTTTTATAATACAATTTTTAGCTTGAGCAATAATACCACCAACTACATATGCCTTTGTGGCAGCAATATTTCCATTATTTTCACATTTATCAAAAATACAATTCTCTGCCTCGCATACCAATCCTGCCACTATCTGCGTATCATTGTTGCATATAATGTCTGCATTATTTATACAATGTATGAATTCACTCTCATATGCTTCCCTTATCATAGCTGAACAATAACCGTCTGTTTCAATCCTATTACCTGTAATACTACAGTTTGTAAGTTTTGAACCAATAATAGAATTTGCAAGGTAGATACCCACACCTTTGCCATCTTTTTGTTCTTTACATTCGATTTCAAGGTCCTTTACTTCACTTACGTAAATATACTCGAATAACATTGTTTGAGTTCCGTCTGAATTAATTCCTGATATTTTATGACCATTGCCATCAAAAGTACTATTTTTCAGTGTTTTTCTTCCAATAACGTCATCTTCATCATCATAATTTTCCGGAAACTCTATATCATTTATAAGTTTTCCGCTGATTCCTGACTCTACATTTTTCAAATATGTAATTAATTGGTCAAATGTAGAAATTTCATAGTAACCGTCTTTCTCGCTTTTTACTACTTCCTCATCAGCGCCACATTCCATACACTTGCCATCTTTAAATGAGTGCTCTAATTTCTCAATGGTTTTGCCTTCTTCAATAACTTTATGGCATATTGTGCAATATACATCTCCTGTGTAGCCTTCTTTTTCACATGTTGCTTCTACACTTTTATAATCCTTTATCAAACATGAATCTATTTCTTCCGGATCCATATTATGATATGCCTTTATGACCTTATTTTCCGGCTGGTTTTCATTTTCCAAACCGCAATACTTACATTTACTGTCACCTAAATATCCGTCAGTTGTACATGTTGCCTTTACGCTATTAACTAAGACATACCTATGATCTGCATATCCATAGTCTTCATCTTCTAAAACTTTCTCATTTCCACAATTCACACATTTTAAATAACGTTTACCATATTCATTACATGTAGGTTTAATTGACTTATAATTAATGTAATTATGTTCACTGTCAGGTTCTATGTTTTCACCATGTTTTACAACTTTTCCACATAAATCACATATAACATCTCCTGTATAACCACCTTCTGAACATGTTTTAATTGTTTTATTTTCTACATGTGTTCTGTCATGTGGACAATCAATCTTTACAGTAAATTCTCCATAGTTATCGTCATATGGAACTATCACCAAGTAATATTTCTTATCTTTTTGAACCTTATATTTAACTGCCGGAGCTCCTTTTCCACCACCAGACTCATTTTTTGTCAGATAGTTTTTTAAGATTATACGGTCGGTATCTCCTGAATAATATTTTTCAAGTTCCTCCTCAAGCATTTCATCGCTATAATTTGTTTCGTCAAACAAGTATCCAATATTATACCAATATTTTGTGTTATTACATTCAAAAAGAATTTTTTCAGTTTCCTGTGCAGTGTACTCTATTACCTGAATTGGAATTCCTTTTGTTATATGCGAAGAATATTCTGTGCCTTTTTTAGCATTCTCTATTCTTCCACAATTTTTGCAAATATTATTTTCATATTTATGTTCGAGCTTTGGTATTACCTTATTTTCTTTTAATACTTTATCACATACTGAACATTTTTCTTCACCTGTTTTTCCTTCGA